>SDBV01001781.1_pt1 | contig 32215 bp, 29 predicted proteins | sample 2277081 | NCBI WGS metagenome assembly SDBV01 (sample SAMN10402039, study PRJNA504765) | marine sediment metagenome | isolation source: marine sediment core GS10_PC15, 223 cmbsf | place: Arctic Ocean: Southern Knipovich Ridge | collected 2010 | reverse complement strand
CGGCGCTGGGATTTGCCGAGGTGAGCTTGCGCAGGGTTTTTTTGTCTATGTCCCGCTTCATGCCGTACATGAAGGGCCGCAGGTGGAAGCGCTCGCCGTCGTAGAAGTGCAGTCTCTGGGGCGGCGTGAAGATGAACCCCGTGTGCCGCCGGTGCAGGTCGTAGGGCGCGAAGAACTCGCAGAAGATTGCGAGCGCGTACATAACGAGAATAACGGTCGTGCCCACAATGGCAGGTTTGTGCTTCCTGAACTTCCACCACATGAGCTGCCACTGGGATGCGAGAAAATACTTCTCCTCAGCTGCCGACACGGTTCGCGTTTCAACCGGCCCCTGAGCTGTTACGCTAGGCGGTGAATTGCCTGTTCGTTCTCGATCGCGGGCTTCCGGGTCCATGCGGTCCTCTCTACGATTCCACCGCGCCGAAGCGGATGCGCGGGTCTATCCAGGCCAGCATGATATCCGAGACCAGCGTGCCAATAACCGTCATAACCGCCAGCATCATGACGAAGGTGCCGGCCAGGTACATGTCCTGGCTCAAGAGCGCGCGCAGCAGCAGTGGGCCGGTGGTCGGCAGGCTCAGCACAACGGAGGTGATCGTGGCGCCCGATATGATGCGGGGCAGCAGCCAGGCCACGCTGCTGACGATCGGGTTGAGGGCCAGCCGCACCGGGTACTTGTAGAGCAGCTTTACCTCCGCGACGCCCTTGGCCCGGGCCGTGATGACGTACTGTTTGCGCAGCTCGTCGAGCAGGTTGGCCCGCATGATGCGGATCAGGCCGGCGGTGCCCGCGGTCCCTACCACTACGACGGGGATCCACAGGTGTCTGATTAAATCCAGCACTTTGCCAATGCTCCAGGCGGCCTCCACGTAGTCAGGCGAAAAGAGGCCGCCCACGCTGGTGCCGAAATAGCGGTAGGCTATGTACATGAGTATCAGGGCGAGCAGGAAGTTGGGGGTCGCCAGCCCTATGAAACCCACGAAGGTAAAGGCGTGGTCGCCCAGGGAATACTGATGGGTGGCCGAGAAGATGCCTATGGGAATGGATGCGGCCCAGGTAAAGAGCAGTGTGGCTATCGAGATAACGATCGTCAGGGTCAGCCTGTCACCGATCATTACCCTCACAGGTTTGTTCCACTCGAAAGACTGCCCGAAATCCCCGTGCAGGAAGCCCCATATCCACTTGAAGTACTGCACGTAGAAGGGCTGATCCAGGCCGTAGCGTTTCCTGAGCGAGGCGATCATGTCCGCGTCAACGGATTCGCCGGACGTGGAGAGCTCGGCTATGTAGGAGGTGAGGTAGTCACCACGGGGCAGCTGGATGATCACGAAGGATATTATGGATATCAGCAACAGGGTCGGAATCATGACCAGCAACCGCTGAACAATGAATGACAGCATCGATCACTCCTCGTAGGTCGGAAGGCAGAGCATTATATCAGGGCCCCTGAGAACGTGTCAAATCAGATAACGATACCCGAAAAGCGAGCGGGGTGTCTGCACGCCGTTACGGCGCCCCTTCGTCGAGCACGCCCCCCAGGTAGTTGGCGCGATTCGTCAGTATGACGTCAATGCCGCGGTGGAGGTACTCGCGAGCCTGCCCCGGCTCGTCCGAGTAGAAGAGGTTGCATATAATACCTGACTCACGGGCATCTCTTATATTTTCATCTGTTATTATGCTGCTAAACTGCACCCGCCGGCAGTCATAGCGCCGGGCAATGGCGAGCTGCTCCGCGGGATTCTTCGGGCTTGCCAGACAGGCTCTGGGTATCTCCGGCGCGTAGCGACGGGCCGCTTCCAGCACATGCTCCCCGCCCGCTATGTAGGCCGTGTCCACGAGGGCCTCTCGCCTAAGCAAATCGCAAACGATTTCGACCAGACGGTCATGGGGCCGGGGGTCTTTGATGTGGATATTAAGGCTGGCCCTGCCATCGACCAGCCGTACCCCTTCCTCGAAGCGCGGTATGCGTACCCCGCCCCAAAACTCTCCCCGGCTCGCTCCCGCTTCGAGCCGCCGCACTCGATCCCAGCTCATGTCCGACAGGTTTCCTTCGCCGTTCGTGGTACGTTTCACGTCCTGGTCATGGCAGACGACAGGAACGCCGTCCGAGGTCAGCCAGAGATCGAGCTCGATTTCCGCGACCCCCAGGGCCAGGGCGGCGCCGAAGGCGGGAAGCGTGTTTTCGGGGCACATCTCGCTCAAACCGCGATGGGCGCAGAGACGGGGAAAGGGCCTGTCCGCTGCTGCCCGGCGCTTTTCCCAATTAGGGCGGTAGAGCGGCGCGTGGCGGTGGGATTCTATGAGCTCGCGATGCTCGATGAGCGGCTCACCGTGAGACGCGGGTTTGACATACTTTCGAGTCGGCTCGATTTCCACCGTCAGCAGGCCGGGCTCATGGCCCAGCGAGGCCGCGAGGGTACCGTCCGGGGTGGCGACCAGCGAGCACCCGCCCTGTCCCGGTGTCGGCATGGCGTAGGAGCTTCGTACGAGGAAAGCGCCGCAGTCCAGGGCCCGGCACCGCGCCAGGGCCAGGTTTCTCTCCCCGGATTCCGATCTCTGGTAGGTGGGGCATATAATGATGTGGGGTTTCAGCGCGGCGAGGGACTCGAAGTATTCGGGAAAATACAGCTCGAAGCAGGTCGCGAAACCGAAGCGCACCCCTTGCCACTCGATCGCGGTTGGGCGGCTGCCCGGCATGAGGCCCAGCTTGTCTTGCTCGACGGCGGTAAGATGGGTTTTGTCGTAGGCGGCAAGCACCTGCCCGTCAGGGGCGTAGAGCAGCGTGCGGTTGAACCAATTTGGCCCGTCACGGCAGACGGTTCCGACGGCCAGAAGCGAACCCAAGCGTGCCGCCTCCGGGCCCAGGGACTCGAGCAGCCCCGCGCCGGCGGTTTCGGAGAAAGCGCGCAAGCCCTCGCGCTCGGTCAACCCCGGCGCATTGGCGTACTCGGGCAGGACTATCAGATCGTTCTGTCCCGGAGCCAGGCCCTTCAGGGAATCTAGGATCCACTGCAGGGTCCGTTCGGCGGCCGGAGCATCATCGCCGCTCGGGTACGGCGGTTGAAAGACGCAGATTCGCATATGCTTTTCCCCCCCGTGCTGTGCTGATGCGATAGTATCATGGTGCCGACGGGAGGTCGAATGCTCATCTGCCCGGTTTGTGCGATGGTGTCGATGCCCCCTCTTGCCTGGTTGCAATTTTAACGCTATAATTTTGCCTGCTGAGACCCATCGCTTGCGGTGTGGCCTCGAGCATACAAAATCTCTTCAGGAGGTACGCGATGCGCAGAGTATTGGTCATTATTGTTGGTCTTCTTCTCTTCGCAGGGCTCGCTTTCGGCAGCGGCAAGACCGAGCAGCCCAAGGCCGAGACGAAAGAAGCAGCCAAGACGGAAACAAAGATGGAGGGCTACAGCGAAGCCCCTATGCTGGCCGCGCTGGTCAAGGCCGGCAAGCTGCCGGCGTTGGATGAGCGGCTTCCGAAAGAACCGCAGGTCGTGGAGCCGGTAGACGAGATCGGGCAGTACGGCGGTACGTGGCGTAGAGTCGCCACACGGGCCATGGACAATCGGCTGAGCGATCGCATGGGCTACGAACCGATCGTGCGTCGGGCACGCGACGCAACCTCGGTGATTCCGGGTATCGCCAAGAGCTGGGAAGTCCTGGACGGTGGCAGGACCTACGTGTTCTACCTGAGGGAAGGCATGAAGTGGTCCGACGGTGACACGTTCGACGCCGACGACCTGGTGTGGATGTACGACGAAGTCTGGACCAACGAGGAGCTCACACCCAGCTTTCCCACGTGGCTGAAGGTATTCGAGGAGAAAGTCACGGTGGAGAAAGTCAGCGATTACGCCGTGAAATACAGCTTTCCCAGCCCCAACGGCCTGTTCCTCGAGATCGTGACCTTTCGGGGACCCTACATGTTCACGGCCAGCCACTACATGAAGCAGTTCCACCCCAACTATGCCGACAAAAACGATCTGGCGAAGATGGTCAAGGAAAAGGAGTTCGAGTTCTGGTACCAGCTCTACCTGGACAGAAACGACATCCGAGGAAACCCCGAAGCGCCGACGATCCGTTCGTGGAAACTCATGACGGAGCTGCCGGCAACCCGTGTGGTGGCCGAGCGCAACCCCTACTACTGGAAGGTAGACCCGCAAGGTCAGCAACTGCCCTACATCGACAAGGTAGTTTATGACATGGTGGAGAGCGGCGAAATTGCCAACTTCAAGGCCATGGCCGGTGAAATCGACATGATCTCCCGCTACATGGCTTTCGGAAACTACACGCTCTTCATGGAGAACGCGGATAAGGGCGACTACGAGGTCTACCTGTGGAAGAACCCCGGTTCCGACGTGCTCAACCTCAATCTAACGTATGCCGATCCGATGATGCGCAAGCTCTTCCAAACCAAGAACTTCCGCCTGGCTCTCTCGTACGCCATCAACCGCAAGGAAATCGCCGACATCGCCTACCTGGGTGTGGGCGAGCCCTGGCAGGCCCTGCCGGTGGAAGAGGACCCCTTCTTCGTGCCGCCCAAGTACCTGGATCAGGATGTGAACAAGGCCAATCAGCTCTTGGACGAGATGGGCCTGAGCAAGAAGGGCTCCGACGGTTTCCGGTTGGGACCCGACGGCAAGACGCTTGCGCTGGCCATCGAGTCCTACGGCTCCGAGGAGGCCGGCGGAGCGTCCGACGGGCTGGAGCTGGTCAAGGAGTACTGGCAGAAGGTCGGCATCAAGACGTCTCTCAAGTTCGAGGACCGCAGCCTGTGGACGGCTCGCAGGGCGGCCGGAGAGATCCAGGTGGCCGCTTACCTGACGGCGGGAATCCACTGGGCCGTCGACGCTAACTGGTTTATACCCATGTGGACCGGCAACGCCTGGGCGCCCGAGTACGCCAAGTGGTACGAATCAGGCGGCAAGGCCGGCGAAGAACCGATCCCGGAGATCAAAGAGCTGCAGGACCTGTTCGACAAGATGACGGGAACGGCGGACGAGGCTGAGAGGACCAGGATTGGCAAGCAGATCATCAGATCCCACGTTGAGAACGTGTGGATCATCGGTCTGGTCCGCTATCCTGCCATCGCCATCGTCAAGAACAACTTCAAGAACGTGCCGAGAGACGCCATTCAGTCCTGGCGTCTCATGACACCCGGCTACACTAACCCCGAGCAGTATTTCTTCAAGAAGTAAGACGGGCACAAACCGAGGGAGGCCTTGCGAGAAATCGCGGGGGTCTCCCTCTTTTTTTTCGCACCGATCGCATCAAGAGTGAAGGAGTGACTATGCGAGTAGAGCACATCGGGCTCAACGTGCCCGAACCGGCGGCCATGGCCGCCTGGTACCAGGAGAACCTTGGCATGCAGGTGGTAAAGCAGCTGCACGAAGCGTGTTTTTTCATAGCCGACGATTCGGGGCACGGGATCCTCGAGATCTACCATAACCCTGCGGCGCCGGTACCGGATTACGCCTCCATGGACCCGCTGATGCTGCACTTCGCCTTTTGCTCCGAAGACATCGAGGGTGATTTCCAGCGTCTCGTGGCAGCCGGGGCTACGCCGGTCTCGGAACCGGCGGAAGCCTCACCGGGCAGCGTGTTGGCCATGCTGCGCGATCCCTGGGGCGTGGTTGTGCAGTTGGCCCACCGTGACGATCCCATGATCTGATCGGCTTATTGGCGGGTCGAAGGCGAATCTCTGGATATCGAAGTGTATTATGCAGGTAGTCGTGAAAAAGCCCCGTGTTAGGCTCGACGGAGAAATCACCTCCGAGCTGCCGGTGTATCTCCGGGACCGTTATGCCATGTGGAAGTTATCGCAGATGAAAGAGATGAGTTAATTGAAGTCACAAGAAGTGACTGGTATCTCTGTTGAGCGCTTTGTGCAATACTATGTCGATGAGTCCTACGGTTTTCCGATACAGGGGATATCGATTTTTTTTCTTCTCGCGAGAGGAAACAAGGATTCACGTTCATGTATATTGTGGTGATGGCGAAGCGAAGTTCTGGATCGATCCGGAGGTAGAGCTTGCCAATAATTATGGCCTTTCGGTTTCTCAGGTCTCGGAATTGAAGGGTATTGTGGAGGAGCACAAAAATGAGATCAGAGACGCTTGGGAAAAACACTTCGCAAGTTGAGATTCTCAATGTCGATGCTTACGGCGTATGGCTATACGTTTTGGAAAAGGAATACTTCCTCCCCTACAACGATTTTCCATGGTTCAGAGAAGCGAGGCTTTCCGATATTCTATACGTAGATCTGCTGCATGGCTTTCATCTCCATTGGCCGTCACTCGACGTGGATCTCTATCTCAACTCGCTGGCCGATTTAGGCGAAACTCCTCTCATATATTCGTAAGCTGCCAAAAGGGGCATGACCATACCGTGCTTGTTCGCCGCTTTTCGCGCACAACTGAGGCTCTCTTCATAGCACGGTAACGAATCGGTAACATCTACCAACAGAGGGGTCATTTGCCCGAGGTGGAACAAGGCTTTCGCCCCACCGCGACGATCCCATGATCTGATCGGCTTACGGAGCAGGTAAAGAGCTGCGGCTTTCAAAGAGACCGCCCGCTATTCGGGCTTCGACACGGCGAAGAGAAATCTTGCAGAAAGATGAAACCAAGCAGTGGCGACGGCGTATATAGGGGTATCAACAGTATGCATGGAAGGAGCCAAAATTAAAAAAGCTGTCATGATTCTGATCGTCGGATTGGTACTGTCTCTAAGCGCCGTTACTGTCTTTGCAGGTGGGGATCAAAACTGCGGCGACAAAGGGAATGGCGAGGTATGGCAGCATCAGGTGCGCAACGACGACCAACGGGCTCTCCCCCCTCCTAATCCTCAACCAAGACCCCACGGGCTTGCCCGTGGGGATGCACGGTGTCGGTCTCATCTAACTTCTATCGCATACGCTACGGTCTGATTTCTCGTCATCGCGCATCCTTTGGACCACTCTCGCTCGAGGGTGGCTTTGTCCAAATCGAGGCTGTTGAACTGGTCGCGATCAACCTTGGTATGGCCTTCGCATGCTCGCCACGCCAGCGATACATGTCTCCCATGGCATGGATCGTCCTGCAATGGATATAGTGCTCGCCGAAAGGCCGGGTCAGGGAGATCGCTTCTTGCAATGCGCTTTTAATGAATTCCAGGTCGAGATCATCTCTCGGCATGCCGTAAGCCAACGCGCGGGAGAAGGCGATCAGCCAGGGATTTCCCGTTTCTTGGGCAATGCGCACCGCTTCATCCAGCAAGGCATAGGTGGCCGCGTTTCCTTCACTGCGGTGACCGAACCAGTTCATTATCGATCTCAAATCACCTGTGAGCCGTTCTGATGGCCCGTTCCCAGTCCATCTCGTCTCTAGTACCGAGTATCAGTCGGTGGAACGCGCCGTTCACCTCAGACCGAAGGCTCTCTGTCTGGGCCCGCTGCCAGTCGTCGAAGTTGACGCTGTTTTTGAGGCCGAAGCCCTCGAGGAAATCGCCGCGATAGAGGGCCGTCGCCCCGGTCAACGGCTGAAGACAGGAGGAACACACCTCGCTGGGTGCGTGGCCGTCGCCGTCGCATTGCTCCAGCACTTCGTGAAACCTGTGCAAATCAGCCCAGAGATCGGCCTCGGGCCACAATAAATTTACCAGGGCATCCCGTCTCTGGGTTCCGCGATTAACAACCAGGTGCGCGAGCAATGCCAGGTCCTGGCGGCTCTCCAGCTTGACGGCTTGGCTGTCCCGTTCGAGTTGCGGGGAACCCAGAAGGTGCACGCATACCCGTGTCAATTGCTGCTCCTCAGCAAAAAAAGCGGTCACATCTCGCCGATCATCACCATGGAATTTTTGACCGCCCGTCTCGATTTTACCTGAGTTATGCACTAATTAAAAGAAAAAAAGCGACTGAGGAAGGGTAACGACGCAGTTTTCGATGTTTCTTCGATGCTCTCTCGTTGGCTGCGATGCAACATATGGGCGGCCATCACGGCTGACGATCTGTATTGGCCGGCGAGAGACGCCTGGAGGAAGTCTGATGAAAAAGCATGCGGTTGTCTGCGCCGTCGCGCTTCCTCTCTACGTAGGTGCGTTGGCTGTGCTTTTGTTTGTCGTTCACTTGCGGCGCAAGCCGGAAGAGCGCAGCCTGTTTTGCTCTTTCGCTTGTATCTCTAATACTTTCATGAATTCATCCGGACTAATAATTTTGATATTTTTTTGTGTGGGATAATCAGATATGTTCCTCGTTATGAGGAAATCAATTTTTCTATCGATAGCGGAATAATATTGTATTAAATCTTCAAAATCTTTTATTTTGTTTGCGCATGATACTTTGTCGATTATTTTCTGATCGATTTTAGTAATCTTCAACATCTGATGTAATTGTTTTATTTTATCTAGACTGTTTTTTTGAGTTGTCGCCTTGCTCAGGATATAATGTAGATTTGCTAGCACTAAGGGTGATGTATAAGCTTTCATTTTAGTTAATTCGATTTGGCGGAGAATATATGTGGCTGATAGATGATATGGTTCTCGCTTCAGTAAAACATCCAATATAACATCTGTATCTATAAATATTTTATGCACCTAGATATTTTCCCAGCAAATAATCTTCCTTGAGTTTTTCTGGATCGATATCAATCCTTACTGAACCTAAGAGTTGATTTGTAATTGGGGTCTCACTAATTATTGATGTCTCTTCATCGTATTCTTCAGCAGTTAAGAAAAAAAAATAATTTTCAACAATACTTGATAAGCTAGTGTGCTTCTTTTTTGCATATAATTTCGCTTTCATAATAACTTCATTATCTAAGCTCAAAGTTAATTTTGTCTCCATAGTGTTTTACCTCCTTTTACGTATTAAATATATCCTATTCAATACGTAAAGTCAAAAGTTGTACGTAGTCTTAATCATATATTAATACGTGCGTCAGCCCCCGGCCAGGCTGACATCCTTCCGCCCCTCGGCCGCGGCCTGCTGAACGAGCAGGGTGACGCGTGTTGTTTCCAGGATCTGCTCGCTCGTCAGGTCACTTTCTCTACCCTTGCCTGCAATCTCGTCTAGGAAATCGTCGAGATAGCCCGTTTCGCGGCCGGCATCGAGCTCGATGGTCTCTTCCCCGTCGCTGCCGTCCCGCCAGAGGTGCACCACGGAATCGGTTTTGCTGGTCTCCAGGATGCCTTTGTCGCCGTGCAGGGTGTAGCGCCAGTACTGCGGCACCGTATAGCCCTGGCTGTCGGGAGACAGGTACGAAACGTCCCCGATAACGCCGGTTCCGTCCTCCATGACGAGCATCATTTGCGCGCAAACCTCGAAGTCAGGGCATTGCCTCAGGCGGTTGTTCCAGCCCCGCGCCGCGACTACACGCTCGAAACGGGTGTTCAGCAGCCACGGCAGTATATCGATGGCGTGCACGGCGATGTCGTTGATCGTGCCCCCGTGCTTGCCCTCTTCGAAGTACCACATGGGGCGGGTGCCGTATATCAGGGGGTGCTGGCCCATGAAATTCACCGTGTGTATCCTGCCGATCGCGCCCTCCCGGATCAGACGTCTGAGCGTGAACATGCACGGCTCGCTGCGATTCGAGAGCTGACACCCGACGGACAGGCCTCTCTCGAGGCTCAGGGCGCGGATCTTTTGCCACTGCTCGAGTTTCGTGCACACGGGCTTGTCGACGATCACGTGTTTGCCGAGCTCGAGGCCGCGAATAGCCAGGGCGCCGCGCCGGCCGAAATAATCGCCGATGGCCAGCACATCGAACGCATCGCTCTGATGCAACAGCTCATCGACGGATGGGTGAGTGAGCGCAACATTTCTCGTCCCGAGGTCTTCCACCGTGGCGCTGTCATCTTCAGCGGCGGCCACGAGCTCGGCGCCCCCGTGTTTCTTGACCGCTTCGTACAGGTCGAGTATGTGGTAGTGCCGAAAGCCGGCAAAGGCGAATCTTTGTTTCATAATCGCTCCTCATGGTTATCGCGATGGCTCTGTGAAGCGCGCGGGCAAAGCGCCCGCAACCCAACGCAGACTCTAGGTCATACCGCTACGTTGATCAAGTAGGGAGCGTCAGCGCGGCGGCGAACGGGAGTGACGACCGTCGAGCCGGCCGTGATTCTCGAGGAGGATCCCTATTGAACCTCGCTCCGATCCCTTCTATAATCAATCCTCAAATAGACAGGTCAGGAGAAGATACAATTGCATGCAAAGCAGGAAGCCCGAGCAAAGCTCGCCGTAAACGGGGGCCCCAAGGTTCGCACGACCCCATTTCCGGGACGGTCGCTCATAGGCGGGGAAGAGAAAGCCGCGGTGGACGCGCTTTTCGATGAAGCCATTGAAACCGGCGATGCCATCGGCTACAACGGGCCTGTGGAGGAAGCCTACTGTCAGGAGTTCGCCGAATTCATGGGCGGCGGATACGCCGACGCCGTCAACTCGGGCACGGCGGCCATTTTCGTCGCCCTTCGCGCGCTCGGCATCGAGCCCTTTACCGAGGTTGTCGTAAGCCCCATTACGGACCCTGGCGCCATCATGCCGGTACCTCTGATCAACTGCATCCCGGTCGTGGCGGACACGAAACCCGGATCCTACAACACGGGCCCCGAGCAGGTGGAAGCGGTGTTGACCCCGCTGACGAGCGCCATCATCGTGGGCCACATACTGGGTGAGCCCGCCGATGTCGAAGCTATATTGGAGATCGCCCGAGCCCGGGATATCCCCGTCATCGAGGACTGCGCTCAGGCTCACTGCGCCAGGCTCGGCGGCAAGTTGCTCGGCACCTTTGGGGATGTGGCGGTGTTCTCCACCATGTTCGGCAAGCATTTCTGTTCCGGCGGCCAGGGCGGCATCGTGTATACACGCAATGAGGACCTGTACTGGCAATCCCGCCGCATTTCCGACAGAGGCAAGCCGTTCAATATGCCCGAGGGCTCGACCAACTGCATCGGTTCGCTCAACCTCAACCTGAACGACCTGGCGGCCGCGATCGGGCGGGAGCAGCTCAAGAAACTGCCCGGAATAATCGAGAGGCGGCGCGCCCTTATCGCCGATATCGCCAGAGGGCTGGCAGGGTTACGCTCCATTACCATACCCGAACAGCTGCCGGGAGCGGAGCCGTCCTACTGGTTCTGGCGCCTTGAGGTGAACATCGACGCGATCGGTGTCGACAAGATGACCTACTGCAAGGCCGTGGCGGCCGAGGGGCCGCAGCTGAACCCGAGTTACGGCGCCTACCCCCACACGTTCGAGTGGTACGAAAAAAAGCGCGTTTTCGGCACCAGCGCCTATCCCTGGTCGGCGCCGGAATACAAGGGCGACCGCGACCGCGTGTTCCCGATACCGAATGCCAGGGCGGCGGTGGAACGGCAGTTCAACCTGACCGTGTACGAGAGCTGGGGGCAGACAGAGGTAGACGATATCGTAACGGCCTTTCGCAAGGTCGACGAGGCCTTCAGCCGCTAGGCGCCTGTTCGGGTCCCGCTTCGGCCGGCCGCGGCCGCGCAGGCAGCCTGGTGCAACCGGACCGCGCTTTCGCGGCAGGCATATAACCACATTATGAGGAGATACAAATGGCAGAGGAAATACGAGCAGCAATCATCGGTATGGACACGAGCCATGCCATCGAGTTTTCCCGGCGCCTGCAGGCACCGGACTGTCCGGCGGATCAAAAAGTAGCGGGCATGCGGGCGGTGAGCTGCCTGCGATTCGAAACCCCCTTCCAGGATAAAGAGGGCCTGGACAAGCGTACGGCCCAGTTGGAGGAGTGGGGCATCCCGGTTACGGAGAGCTTCGACAAGGCGGTAGCCGATTGCGATGTGCTTCTCCTGGAGATCAACGATCCCGCCTGTCACGTGCAGTACTTCGAGCGCTGTGCTGAGCTCGGTAAGCCCCTGTTCCTGGACAAGCCTCTGGCGGACACAATGGAGAACGGGCGCAAAATCGCTGCCCTGGCAAAGGACAAAGGGACGCGCATGTTTTCGAGCTCTTCCTTGCGATTCGTGCCCGCCCTGGATGAAGCCTGCGCCGCTCTCGCGCAGCCGACCCTGTGTCACACGTACGGCCCGTTGGGAAAAGCTGCTGCCGGCAGCTCGATCGTGTGGTACGGCGTGCATGCCTGCGAGATGCTGGAACGCGCCCTCGGCTGCGGCGCCCGGAAGGTTACCACACAGGCTGACAACCGGGGTGTCGTGATATGCATCGAGTACGACAACGATCGCCGTGGAGTCGTCGAGTTGACCGAGGGGGCTTACGTTTACGGCGGTGACCTGCGCACGGCAAAAGAGTCGGCGCCCTTTGTCGTCAAAACGGCCTCTCCCTACGTGTTCCTGCTGCGGCAAATAGTGCGCTTTTTCCAGGGAGGCGAGGCGCCGTTGGACATGGCCGACACGCTGGAAGTCATGGCCATACTCGATGCGGCCGAAAGGTCCTTGCAGGAGAAGCAACCCGTTAGCATAACGGACGCCAACGGATAACGAAACGTCTAGCGACAGGACACCAAAGACAAACTCAGGAGGATTCAGATGTCAAAACTGGCATTGCTGGGTGGCCCCTCGGCGGTCGCCGGCCTAAACGAGCAGCTGTTCAACTGGCCGATTATCACCAAAGAGGACGAGGAAGCGGTTCTCGAGGTTCTGCGGCGTGGGGGCATGTCCTCCACCGATGTAACCAGGCTTTTCGAGGAGGAGTTCGCCGAATGGAGCGGCCGGAAATACGCGCTGGGGTTCCACAACGGAACGGCGGCCATACAGGCCGCCATGTTCGGCTGCCGTGTCGGGGTGGGCGATGAGGTGATCTGTCCCAGCCTGACGTACTGGGCTTCGTGCCTGCCCGCCTTTTCGCTGGGGGCGACCATTGTGTTTGCCGAGGTCGAGCAGGACTCGCTCTGTCTCGACCCCAAAGACATCGAGCACCGCATCACGGACAGGACCAGGGCCATAATCCCCGTTCACTACTGCGGTTACCCGGCCGACATGGATCCGATCGTGGAGATAGCCTCCAGGCACGGCGTCAAGGTGATCGAGGATGTGTCGCACGCTCAGGGCGGCCTCTACAAAGGCAAGATGCTGGGTAAATTCGGCGACGTCGGCGCCATGTCCCTGATGAGCGGCAAGTCCTTCGCTGCCGGGGAAGCCGGCATTTTTGCTACTGACGACAAGGAGATCGTCGAAAGAGCCATCGCCTTCGGGCATTACGACCGCTTCAATGAGTCGATAGAGTCGGAGGAGCTCAGACCGTTCATGGGGCTGCCCATGGGCGGCTACAAGTTCCGCGTCCATCAACTGAGCTCGGCCCTGGCGCGGGTGCAGTTAAAGCACTACGATGAGCGTTGCGAGGAGATACGCCGGGCCATGAATTACTTCTGGGATGGGCTGGAAGGCGTCGCGGGAATCCGCGCTCACCGCCCGCCTAAAGATTCCGGAAATAATATGGCCGGTTGGTACGCCCCTCGCGGTCTCTACCGCCCCGAGGAGTTGGGCGGGCTGTCCGTAACCCGTTTCTGCGAGGCCGTCCGGGCCGAAGGCGTGGAAGCTTGCCGGCCCGGCGCCAACAGCCCGCTTCACCTGCATCCTCTGCTGAACACCTGCGACGTCTACGGTCACGGCAGGCCCACGCGCCTGGCTAACGCCACCCGGGACGTTCTGCAGCCCAAGGGCAGCCTGCCGGTCACCGAGAAGATCCCGTCACGGGTGTACTCGATCCCGTGGTTCAAGCACCACCGGCCCGAGGAAACAGACGCCTACATAGAAGCCTTCCGTAAGTTGCTGAGGGATACGAAGAGCTGCTGGAAGACGATCCGGGCGATGCCCCCAACGTAGGCGGGTGGCACTTTTTCGACATGCACCGCTAGTTTCGCGAGGAGAGACGATGATAATCGATTTTCACACCCATGTAGGGGATTTTCGCAAACCCCGATCCCTCTGCGGTGCCGACACCGCGGGCGCCGGAACCGGCGAGGCTTCGGGGCTGACAGATCAGCTTCCGGTAACCTGGGAAGGCCTGATACAGCGGATGGACGAGGAGGGCATAGACAGGGCCGTGTGCCTGCCTCTGGGTGTCACGCCCGAGAGCATGCAGGGGCCGTTTCGGTTCGCCCCGCGGTCCGACCTCATGAGCCAGATCGAGGCCGCCATGGAGCACAGGGATCGGGCGATCCCGTTTGGCAACATCGACCCGCGTATGGGTTGCCTCGGCAATCTGGAACCGGACCAGGTCGACAATCGGCCCGGGTCTGATTTCTCCTGGACGCTGGAGAAGTACGCCGAGATGGGCTGCGTGGGGATCGGTGAAGTCACCGCGAACATCGCCATGGACGACCCGCGGATGGTGACCCTGTGCCGGCAGTGCGCAAAGTATGATTTGCCGGTGCTGATGCACTGCACGGGCCCGGGCAGTGCCGTGTATGGGCTCTACGACGATGTGGGCTCGCCGCGGCTGGAAAGACTGCTGCAGCAGGCGCCGGATACCATAATAATTGGCCACTCCCCCGGGTTCTGGGCCGAGATCAGCGGAGACATACAACCGGAGAACAAGTTCGTGTACCCGGAGGGTCCTATCGCCAAAGAGGGCAGTCTCTTCAGGCTGTTGCGCGCGTACCCCAATCTGTACGCCGACATATCCGCTAACAGCGGCTACAACGCCATCAGCCGTGACAGGGACGCGGGCCTGAGATTCCTGACGGAGTTCCAGGACAGAGTGCTTTACGGAACCGATGTCTGTTTCGGGGGCCCGGAAGGGCGCATGCCGCATCTGGGTTACCTGCGCAGCCTGCTCGCGGACGGGAGAATCAGCGAGGAAATATTCGACAAGATAACCGGCGGTAATGCTTTGAAGGTCCTGAAGCTGTACCGGCCTTGATGAGCGACCCCATCGTACCCCCGGCGCCGCACCTGTCGGCGCCGGGCTCACCCAGGCATGAGTGCCCGCCGGCGCCGCACCCCACTTTTGCACGAACAGCCGCCGTTTTCGGCGGCCGAGAACGCGACCCTGCCCCCGTTCCTGCCCGGAATTGCCCCGCCTCTCTGCTGCTCACCCCCAAGCTTCGCTGCACAGCCGGCCATTTGACCTGCGAAAACTTGTGTTTGGCCGGACGGTGAGAATTTAGTAAATTCGCTCTGCCATGGGTTACTAAAAGTCCGTGGTGGAATCAGGGGGCAACGGTATGGCGAAGGGCAAATCCGGGCAATCCGGCAATAAGCGCAACAAGAGGGGCCAGTGGCAGAATCTGAAAATGCTGGGCTCGTATCTCTGGCCGAGGGGCAGGGCCGATCTCAAGATGCGGGTGGGGCTGGCACTGGGCAGTCTCGCGCTGGCCAAAATAATCAACGTGTACGTTCCGTTTCTCTACAAAAAAGTGATCGATTCGCTTTCCGTGGACAGCGTCGTGATCGCTATTCCCCTTGCCTTCATCGTGGCGTACGGCGGCGCCCGCGTTCTGAGCCAGCTCTTTGGCGAGCTCAGAGATTTTGTGTTCGTCAAGGTGGCCCAACACGCTCAACGCGCGATAGCCCTGAACACCTTCCGGCATCTCCACGGGCTCTCCATGCGGTTTCATCTGGACAGGCAGACAGGCGGCCTTACCCGCGTAATAGAGAGGGGCACGCGGGCCATCGAGTTCGTGCTGAGCTTCGCGCTCTTCAACATTTTGCCCACCCTGCTCGAGATAATCCTGGTTACCCTTGTGCTGCTCTACAACTTCGATTTCCGATTCGCCGCGGTTACCTTTCTGACCATCGCCGGCTATATAACCTTCACGCTGATGGTCACCGATTGGCGCGTCAAGTTCCGCGAAGAGATGAACGAAAAGGACTCGGACGCCAACACGAAATCCATCGACAGCCTGCTCAACTATGAAACCGTAAAATACTTCGGCAACGAGAAGCACGAATACCGTCGTTACGACGGTTCATTGGAAGGGTACGAACGGGCGGCCATCAAGAGCCAGACGAGCCTGTCGCTGCTCAATATGGGGCAGGGCGCCATCATCGGCGTTGGCCTGATTGTAGTCATGGTCTTGGCCGGCGCCGGCGTTGCGTCCGGGAAGCTCACCATCGGTGACTTAGTCCTGGTCAACACGTTCTTGATTCAACTCTACCTGCCGCTCAATTTTCTAGGATCCGTGTACCAGACGGTAAAACGCGGCCTCATAGACATGGACAAGATGTTCGAGTTGCTGGGGGTCAACGCCGAGGTCCAGGATTCCCCGGACGCCAAACCTCTGGAGGCGCCCTCGGGGGAAGTGGTCTTCGACAACGTGGATTTCCGGTACAACGACGACCGAGGCATATTGAAGGGCATCAGCTTCAAGGTGCCGCCCGGACACACGGTGGCCTTGGTGGGCCCCAGCGGTTCGGGCAAGTCGACGGTCTCGCGGCTTCTGTTCCGTTTCTACGACGTGCAAAACGGCGCGATTCGCATAGACGGCCAGGACATCCGCGATGTGACTCAGCAGTCCCTGCGGGCCGCCATCGGTATCGTGCCGCAGGATACCGTGCTCTTCAATGACACGATCGGCTACAACATTCAGTACGGGCGTCCCGACGCCGGCTTCGACGAGGTACACCGCGTGTCCGAGTTGGCCAGGATCCATGATTTCGTCGATGCTCTACCGCAAGGTTTCGACACCATGGTGGGCGAGCGCGGCCTCAAGCTCTCGGGGGGCGAAAAACAGAGGGTCGCCATCGCCAGGACGATCCTCAAGGACCCGCGGGTTCTGCTCTTCGACGAGGCGACCTCGGCTCTGGATTCTCACACGGAAAAGGAAATCCAGGCCTCCCTCGAGGAAGTTTCACAAAACCGCACGACCCTCATAATCGCTCACCGCCTGTCTACCATCGTGCACGCCGACCAGATCCTGGTCTTGAAGGAAGGGCGGATCGTCGAGCGCGGGCGTCACGAAGAACTGCTGGAGAAAGGTGGCGAGTACGCCGCCATGTGGGAGCGCCAGCAGGAAGCAAGGGAATACAGGGAGAAGTTGGGGCATCTGGTCGAGGCGGCCGACGTCCCGGCGACCGACTCGCCTGCGTCTAAAGGCGCGTAAAGGGTGAGCTTGTGCCCCGGCATTGCTATCCCTTATAATAGCCCATGCCGCCGCGAGCTTTTTTGTTGGTGCTCTTTTTGTTTTACCTGGCAATAGACATGACGGGCGCGGAAAACAAGGTAATGGGTGTCGAAGAGCTGAAGAAACTGGGCCGGGAAGCCCTCATTCAGATGGCCGCCCGGAAGATCCGGAGCTACAACCGCAACAGCACGTTCGAGAGGGAAAAATTCGATCGGATAACAGTCAAGGCCGACGACGAGACGGTGCTGGTGGTATTCAAAATGTCGGTTCGATATATGCCCCTCGGGCCACGCTACAGCTATTGGGCCAGGGTCGACCTCGTCGCGGATACGATAACGACAGCCTCGGGGCGTACGGTAACCAACGAGCCATTTCTCTCTGAATCCGGTTTGAACGTAAAGTTTTTCGAGCTTTCGAAGGGGACGGACTCCCTCATTCTGGGCATCCTGAAAAGGCTCTATCCCGACGCCAAATCGGTGCGGGATATACACCTGTCCGATGATGCGTACATAGAGATACGCGAAAAGCTGTTTACCTATGAGGTAACGGAAAGGTCCGACTACTCCTATTCGTTTCACAAGATAGGCAAGTTTCTCGGCATGACCTGGCGATCGGAGCATGAAAGCCTGATTTCCGAGCCTGAAGAAGGCCAAGACGGTTTCCAGGAAATCGAATAGTATCGCGAGCAGTGCTATCGCCGCAGTCACCCGAGAAGGTGTTTTTCGGCCCGAGCCAGGATGGCGTCGATGGCCCTGATACGCTCCTCGTCGATCACGGGCTGCGGCGTTTCCTGCCAAACGGATCGAGCCTGATCGTATGTCTTATTATTGAAACCGCCCCTCGCCTGAGCGTGAGCCGTGTCCCAGGCCACGGTCTCGAAGAAGTCGGAAAAGAAACTCTCCGAGCGGAAGTGCTTCAGCGTGTGCCCGGTGTCCAGATAGTGCCCACCCGGACCGACCAGGCGAATCGTGTCCAAGGCCAGTGTCTCGTCGTTTACTTCGATGGGCTGCAGAGAGCGCTTCACGTATCGCACGACTTCGTTGTCGATGACCAGTTGGTGAGGGGAAAATGTCACCGCGTTTTCCAGGTGGCCCACGGTGCCGATGCCCACGGCCCCGGCCATCACGGGAAGGATCGTGCTCATGGCTTTTTCAATGCCGACCTGCATACCGGGAAAACAGCTGTCGGTCTTGCCTCCGTGCACGCCGCTGGGACAGCCGTAGTACTCTGAAATCAGCTGTACCCGGGCTACCAGCAGTGGCATCCTGTCGGCGCCGGCATACCGGAAGATGCCGGAGGCCATATCGAAATTAGAAGGGATGATGTCTACCCCGACCACGGCATTCTCGTCGATGGCATAGGCCAGGACCACAGCTGCCAGTGTTTCCGCCATACCGACGGCCAGGTTCCCCGCCGCCGTTACCGGCGCGGTCGCGCCTCCGCTGGGCATGGTGTCCAGGGTTTGAGGGAATCCCCGCTCGATGTAGTCCATGAAGATTTCGGCCATGTTCCGATCGATCACGAGGGGTGATCGCGCTTCGCCGTAGCCCACAAGGATGGGTTCGTCTTTCAGAGCTTGCATACTGCCCTTGACGACGCACCCTATGTCGATCAGATACGGGATGTCTTCCTTGCGAAAGGTTTCCACCCCTCCCAGCTTGTGGGTGTACTTGGCCAATTCAGCGGCCATTCTGACGGGCCGTATCGGGTGGGGCGTCTGCTGATCGGAGACGGGCAGGCCGGTGTAATCGATGCAATTCAGCCGGTTTACGAGGTGAAGGCTGCGACGCACGTCGTCCAGAGTAGCCGGACGCCGGACCCCCTCGAGATCGTAGATGTAGCAGCAGAACCCACCCGTGCTAACAGTGAAATCGGGGTGGATCGCGTGAGGCTGCCTGCGAAAACGGATGTGGGAGTATCTCACCGCCATTTTTTCTGGCCGGCGTTCGTGGTCGCCGTAATCCCGTCGCATGCGGTCGACGAAGCTCTGCGTGACCTTCTGGGGGAACTTGACCGTCATCGTGCTAGTATCAGGCAGGCAACCCACATCCCGCAGGAATCGGTGAGCTTTCTCACTGTCGATCTTCATGCCCACCTCGGACAAGATCCACAGCGCGGCCTGGTGGATTTTCTCCATATCTTCGTCTGTCAGTATCCGGATCGGTTCCAGCATGTCTAACGCCTCCTGGCCGGCCTGTTGTCGCCGAAGTGCCGGCGCGCTTGCAGTCGACCCCGCACTTTGAAATCAAGCGAGGCCGAAGAGCACCTGCGCATTGTCGCGTGTGATGGTCTCGCGTTCCTTCGAAGTCAATACGGCTTCGCTGAGCTTCAGGATCGCGGATTCTATCAAAAAGAAGGGGGTGTGAGAGCCGAACAGCAGCCGCTGGGTGCCGACCCTGTCGATAATCCGGCGCAGACCGTCCACGTATTCCAGATTAGATATCTCGACCCAGACGTGAGGTAAGTCCGGGAGGCGGCTCGCCAGCTCCAAAATTTCAGCGTACTTGATGCATCCCAACACGAACTGCGTGTCGCGATAGCGGGGAGCGATAGTGAGGAAGTCGCTCAGGCTGACGTCCGGCGCGAACGCCAGGGCATTCTGGTTGCGCACATCCTGGACGCGGAGCTGCACGACAACGGGCACACCCAGGTTGCCGGCGGCCTTGAACAGGTCACGGGCAGGCTGGTCGATCGGTGAATAGCGATGATAGGCGGGAAACAGCTTCACGGCCCGGCAGTGAAAACGCGAACGACACACCTCCAGATCGCGCTCCCACGCCGGGAGCGCAGGGTTCAAAACGCAGACCGGCGCAAGCGCGGGCAGGCCCTGCAGCGAGGCGGCGAGCCGCTCGTTCGCCATTTGCGGGTCTTCATAGAACAGGCCCTCTATCGGGGTAACCAGGGCGCGTTCGATTCCCGCCGCCGACAGCCGCGACAGAAGACCGGCTGGGTCACTCGGCTGCAGGGGGCGGAAAGGCCAGTGGCCGGTGTAAGCCGCCGCGTCGATCATAGCTTGTACAGCTCCCTGGCATTTTTGAACCGAATGCGATTGCGGTCTTCCTGATCCATTTCCGTACCGAGCACCTTTCCCAGCTGCACCCCGTATCCCCGGCCGGGAGCATCGGACCCGAAGAGGATACGCCCGGAGCCCAGCAAACAGAGGGCGCGGTCCAACACGCCCGCCTCCGGCTCGCTGCCACTGGTATCCACAGAGACATTCGGGTAGGGCGCTATATCGTTGATGCCCTGGTATCCGCAGCCATGGAGGTGGGCCATTTGAATCCGCAGTTCGGGAAACTTGGCGGCCAGAACGGCCACATCCCACGGCGTGGTCTCGTTTTCCAGGTTGCCCGTGGTCTTGTAAAAGGCATGCTGCAGGATCGGCACACCCAGCTCTATGGCCCTGCGCGCTATGGGTTCGACGCTCGGGTCACTGGCCTTGGTGTCCACCCACAGCTTGATGCCCTTCATGGGGCCCTGCGCCACGCAGCGATCGATTTCCCGCAGCGAGAGCTCGGGAAGGCTGGGGCAGGCGTAGCACAGGCCGACCACGTCTTCGGCGAAAACCCGCATTTCTCGCAGGAGATAGTCGTTGGCAGCCGTTACCTGCTCCGGCGTCGGGTAGCGGACGTAGTCATTTACGCCCAGGCAGGAGCAAACAATGGGAGCGATGCCGTGGCGCGTCGCCAGTCGAACGAGCGACTCCGTTGATCTGTCACCGTCCCAGTCGACCAGGTGCACGTGGCTGTCAATAATCATAAGACGACTCCAGCGTGGGTTTGCGGTATCATTCGGCGCTGCCGCCAGATAGTCTTTCAACGGCGCGCTGTACCCTGGCCAGGGCTTCCCCGATGTCTTTTTCGGTGTGAGAGTAGCTGATGTAAACGGCATCGTACAGCGACACGCCTTCGCCGTAGCAGTTCCTGAAAAACGCTTCCCGCGTGGAGTTGTCCGGGAAACGGAACGTCGCGCAGGCCGGGAACCCGACGAGCCGGGCGCCCGCGCAGTTTCTTTCGAACAGCTCATTGATTCCGTCCTGGAGAATCTTGCCCATGCGCCACATGTGCCCTATTACATCACGCTCGCGATAAAAACCCAGCGTGGCTCGTGAGGCGGCCAGAGACAGCGTTTCCCCCCCGAAGGTGGACGAGATTTTCAGGTCGAGGGCCGAGTCCAGCAAGTCGGCCCGCCCTACATAGGTGCTGAGGGGCATGCCATTGGCGAGGCCCTTGGCGAAGACAGCCAGGTCCGGGGCAAAGTCGAAATACTCGTGCACTCCGCCGACGGCTATGCGGAAGCCGGTAACGATTTCGTCCATGACCATGAGGGTGCCGTATTCGTTCGTCAAGCTCCTTACGGCCGGCAGGAAATCCGCCCCTCGTTCTATGGCGGCGCAGTCTGAAGCGATCACCACGGCGGCCGTGTTTTTGCCGTTCGCTTTGAATTCACTCTCCCAGGCTTCGAGTTGCCCCCAGGGCAGAGAGACGTGCAGTCGCGCCAGCTCCGCGGGAGTGCCGTGCTCGGGCGAGACGCCGCTCATGCCCGCGGGTTGAGGCCTCGCAGCAGAAGGGCTGAGCCGATTCAGCCAGCCGTTGTACCCGCACTGCACGATCCTGCTGCGGCCCGTCGCGCTGCGTGCGATCTTGATGCAGGCGGCGGCGGCTTCGCCGCCAGTCTTGAGAAATCGCGCCTTTTCGGCGCAGGGAATGATCTCGGTCAGCAGCCGTGCCACCTCACCTTCCAATGGGTGGGGGTGCCCGTAGATGATGCCGCGCTGCAGCTGAGCGATTATGGCGGTATCAATTTCCTCGACGGCGTAACCCAGGGATACGGGTCCCAGCCCCAGGCGGAAGTCGATGTATTCGTTGTCGTCAAGGTCCCACACCCGGCAGCCCTTGCCCCTGGCGATCAACGGCGGTTCGTCATGTTTTAAAAGGGGCACCTTCGAATTGGTCGAGCTGCCTCCGGCCAGATGATCCTTCGTTTTGTAGAATTGCTGCCACGATTTTTTCGTCTCTCGTTTCATAGGCTTATCCGGTTACCTCGTGTTGCCTGGTCGGCCTGGCTGCCCATTTTAAAATCTGTCCGAGCGCGCGTCAAGCAAACCGAGATTTTTGCCGGGTTTGCAGCGCCGCGGCAGCTCGCGCTATACTGACCGCCATGCAACGCATGGGCATCGAGAAGTGCTGCCTTATGCCCAGGGCCCACGGTCTCTGGTCCAGCCGCGAGGACAATCTGCTCTGGGCCGAGTGGTTCTGCCGGCTTATGAAGCGCTATCCCGGCCGGTTTTTCCCCATGCTGTGGGTCAACCCCAACCTGCCCCTGGATTTTCTGAAGGACCTGGTGGCGAAATACCTGCTGGACGGCCCCGTAATCGGGATCAAGGTAAAGCAGCACGCCCCCGACGGAAAGATGCACGCCCTGTTCGAACTGCTGCAGAAACACGACATTCCCGTTCTCATGCACAGCTGGTACCACACCGGGGGTGCGCCGGGGCCCCAGCTCGACCCCGCAAAAATCGTCAGCCTGGTCAGGGACAAGCCCGGCCTGCGCCTGCTCATGGCCCACCTGACGGGATGCCAGTTCCGGGGAGTTCAGGACATAAAACCGCACAAGAATATCAGCATAGACTCGTCCGGTGCTCAACCGTTTGACGGTCACGTGGCGTATGCCCTGCGCGAGTTGGGTGCCGAGCGCGTGCACTTTGGCTCGGATTTTCCTCTGCGCGATTTCCCCACCCAGTTGGCGCGTGTCGATTCGGCGGAGATGGCGCCGCAGGAGAGAGAGCTGGTATTGGCGGACAATGCGCTCAGATTCTTCAGCAAGGGATAAACCATGCCTGACATAAGCGGAACGATCGACTGCTCCGCATGGACCGGCAACTGGCCGTTTCATCGCCTGCGCTACAGGGAATTGCCGGAGTTGGAAGAGAAGCTGAGGGAAGTGGGAATAAGCCGGGCTTTCGTGGCGCCCATCGAAGGCCTGCTGGAACAGGACCCGCACAGGGCCAATATTTGCCTGCTCGAAGAGGCCCAAAAGCACGATCTGATCGTGTCGCTGCAGATGCGCGTGGAGGACAAGCGCAGCCGGCATCCCTTGCTCGGAGTGGCCGATTTGAACATCATGGACGTCGCCAAAGCGTTGGGTCAGTTCCCCGAGCAGGTGTTTATCGTGCACAACATCTACAGGCGGGAAATCGAGGCCGTCCTGAAATGGCTGAGCAATGTCTACCTGGATATAGCCGGCGTAGAGACGGCCGACACCCTCGAGTGGCTGAAAGCCAACTTCGGCCTGGACCGGTTCGTGTTCGCCGGCCACGCGCCCTTTTACTTTCCGGAAGGCAACTGCTGCAAACTGACCTGTTCTCAGCTGGGGCAGGGGGAAGTCGAAAAGGTTGCGTTCGGCAACGCGGCGGGTGTATTCGGTTTCTGAGGGCCGGCGAGCCTATGCCCGGCGAAGCCTGGGAGCAAAAAACAGCAACAGAAAAAACCCGGCTATTATGAGCCCGCCATTGATACTCAACGCCAGCGGCGCGCCCAAGCAGGCGGCTACGGTTCCTGCGGCCAGGCTGCCTACCGGCCCGAAGCCGATGCTCAACTGCCATATGCCCATGGCGCGTCCCCTCTGTTCGTCGGCTACGTTGAGCTGGAGCATAGTGTGCTGCATGGTGTCGAAGCCGGCCGCCATGGCCCCCACGAGCCCCAACAATGCGAGGGAAAGGGCATACCAGGGGGACCGGGAGAAGAGCAAGAGCGAGACGCCGAACAGCAGGAAGATGCCGAGGATCAGCCGCCCCTTGTGTCTGAAGTCGCCCAAGCCGGCGAGAAACAGGGCCGCCAGCAAGCCCCCCAGTGCCTGAACGGCGTTCAACATGCCCAGGCCGACGGCCCCCACGGCCAGGACGTCGCGGGCAAAGATGGGCAGCAGGGCTTTGTGCGAGAATCCCAGGATTTCACAAACCACCGCCATCACGACCAGGCTGAGCACGATCTGGTTTCTGGGGATGATCTTCAAACCCTCGATCAGGTTGCCGCGAATGCCGGCAGGCTGGGAACGGAGGTGTCTCGCGCGGCTACGAACGCCTAGCAGAGCGAGCAGGCCCGCAAGATACCCGGCTATCACGATGACAAACGGCCATGCCGGCGCGAGCCTGGCGATCACCAGCCCGGAAATCGCGCCTCCCAGCATCCTCGTAAGGCTCATAGCTACGCGGAGCATGGAAAGGGCGCCCATGGCTTCCCTGCGGCCGACTATGTCGACCGCGAGCGCCTGGCGGGCGGGCATGGAGAACGTTGCCAGTGAGCTCGTAATCAGCGTGAAGAGCAGTACATGCACGAGCTTGACCCAGCCCTGGGCGACGACCAGTCCCATGGCTCCCGCGCAGACAGCCAGCAAAACGGTAACGTACAGCAGGATTTTTTGCCGGTCGGCCCTGTCGGCCAGCGCTCCCGCCAGCAGGCCGAAGAACAGGTGCGGGGCTGAACGTGTGGCCCAGACGAGGCCCAGCGATAAGGCGGAGTTGGTAGTTTCCAGAACCATCCACTGCAGGGCTACCATCAGCATGAAATCGCCGAAGGCCATGGCAGTGCCGCTGACAACGAGAAGCGAGAAACTGCGATAGCGGAAAACCCTGACGGCGTAGAGACCTTTGACCCTGCGGGTGAGATCGGCCCAGCTCAAGGCCGCCCGTCGCTTCCGCCTGTTCCCACCGCGTCGCGGGAACTGTGCTGAGGTTTACGCGCGAAGCGTCCCTGGTTCATTGTCCGCCCGGACCCGGCAGCCATGGACCGGCCGATGCACTGAACGAGCGGCCCGGCCACGATCAACGCCAGAGAGGCCAGGTGGAACAGTTGCAGCCGCCCCTTGCCGAAGAGGGCGAGGTAGATGAGAGCCACGAAAGGTGTGGCGTAGACCGCCGTGCTGATGCGGGCGGTGTCGCCCTTTTTCAGGGCCAGTATCCAGAACAGGTATCCCAGCCCATTGACCCCTGCGCCCAGAAACAGCAGCAATCCCCACTGTTTCCATGTGGGCATTGTGAGAGCGGAAGTGGCTGCGGCTAAAATGCCGAAGCATATGAAGGCGCTCGAATCGTACAGCAGCATGGTCGGAACGGGCTCGTGGTTCTGCCTTTTGCCGCAAACCGAAAACAAGCCCCAGAAAAATGCCCCTGCGGCGGCTGCGGCATAGGCCGGAAGCCGGCCCATCTCGAAACGTATGAACCGTCCGCCGGAAACGATCAGGTAGACTCCGGCGAAGCTGAGCAGGATACCGGCCAGCTTGCGCCACGTTATGCTCTCCCTGAGCACGGGTACGGAGATAACGAGAATCCACACCGGCCAGAGGTAGTTGATGATGTTTATCTCCCCGGCCGCGCCGGGCGCCATCGAGAAAGCCAGGTAGTAGAGCGTCGTGTACGGGAATATGCCCCCGGCGCCAAGGGCCGTCGTTGCAAGAAAACCCTTCAAGCCGTACGCCGCGTAGCACGGCCACTGCTTGAGCACGGTCACTGCAATGGCCATGACGACAACGGCGAACCCCGTGGCCAAAAATGCGATCTCGCTAACGGGCAGGCTGCGCGACAGCTCGGAGACTATCAACGGAGTGGAGGCCCACAGCAGGACCACCGCGCAGAGGTAGAGGTAGGGTTCGATTCTACGGGGGGTTTTCGGCCTGCTCTCGATCAACGCTGCTCTTGCCTCTTCCTGCTTCCCGCGCATCCTAATGCTTTGGGAAGCGATTGTACACCGCCGAATCGGGCGACCGCCTGGGATTTTATGAAAAGGGGTGAGGTCTGGTTAATCAATCTTGATCCAACTGTCGGTGCACAAATTAAAAAAAAGAGACCTGCCATTGTTGTCAGTGTCCCAACGCAGATTTGTTGGTCTTCTTGGCAAAACGAGTCCCATTACAATGCGAGAAATTGAGAACGCCTTAGCAAAGGTGCTGGGATTGCAAGCATGAAGAAATAAAAAAAACCGGGAGAAGAATGCATGCCGGCGGACCCACCGCCGTGGAATGTCTGGGCAATCGAGCTAAATTTGCCCCGGCGCTTTGATTTCGGATTCTTCCCAAGATGCAAGAGGGTTACTATTGCTTACCCGTCAGCGCTTTTTTTCAGCAAAGCGGTGTCAGATGGTCCGGGTTAAATATTGGGTAAAATGATGACTTCCAACAAGCTCAGAAAAGGCTCTGTGTGCAACTCCCTGTGGATGCAAGCACGATATGCCCAAACAAGCTTGAAAAAGCGGTGACACACTCGCCGTGGATAGCTATACTTGCCGCGGCATAGACCTACCGAAGGAGGATGAGAACATGGAAAAACTGGCGATCGAGGGTGGTCCCAAGGCCAAGCCTACGCCTTACAACCTGCCAAATAAATATGGTGAGAAGGAGTTGACCCAACTCAGAGACGTAATCGATTCCGGGCGCCTGATGGGCCCCGGCGGAAAGGTCGCGGAGTTCGAAGCCGCCCTTAGAGATTATTACGGCACCAAGTACGCCTGCATGGTAACGTCCGGCACGGCGGCGCTGCACACGGCCCTGGCGTCCCTGGGCGTCGCCGAAGGCGACGAAGTCATTACGACGTCCATGACCGACATCGGTACCGTGTCCGCGATCCTGGCTCTGCACGCTATCCCGATTTTTGCGGACCTCGATCTCGAAACACGGCTCATGTCGCTGGAAAGCGCGCGTTCCAGGATCAGTCCGCGGACCAGGGTGCTCATTACCGTGCACATGGCCGGCTTGCCCTGCGACGTGGATGTCTTCCTCGCCCTGGCCCGTGAAAAGAACATAAAAATACTCGAGGACTGCGCCCAATCCCACGGCGCTAAATACAAAGGGCGCCTTTTGGGCACTTTTGGGGACGCCGCCGGGTTCAGTATGAACGAGTCAAAACAACTTTCCACCGGCGACGGAGGTTTCGTGCTCACCGATGACGAGCAGACGGCGGAGATCGCCGGCCTGTTCCGCGACAAGACGTACTACCGCAATCGCCCTATCCCCCGCGGCAGGCAGCCGATCCCCTTTTTCGCGCTTAATTACAGGCCCACCTGCCTGCAGGCTGCCGTGGCCATCGCCCAGTTGGAGAAGCTGAACGGCGTTGTAGCCCGTCGCGATGCCATAGCCAAACGTTACTACGACGAATTGGCCGATCTGCCTCACCTGGAGCTGCCGAAAATCACCGAGCAAGGCGAGCCGTCGTGGTGGCCCGTTCCCGCCCGCTACACCGGAACGGACCCTTCCCGCGAAACACTGACGGAGGCGCTCGCGGCCGAGGGCGTGCCCATCAGCACCGGCATGACGCCGCCTAAGAACATCCTGTTGACGGAAATGGTGAGCAAGAAGAAGTACTACCCGCTGACGGATGAGGTGCCGGCGTTTTGGCGCGACACGGTCTACGATCCCGCGTCCTGCCCCAATGTCGACGAGCTGCAGAGAACGGTCATGCGCCTGCCGGTCGATCAACGCTACACCGACGAAGATATAACCCAGACCATCGACGCTTTCCGCAAGGTGTGGGAGCACTACTTTGGGTGAGCCCGCGAGCAGTCCGATAACGATCGGCAACTACCGGCTTGCCTTCGAGCGCGAGCCTCTCAGTCAGCCCTTTCACTTCAAAGGCGGCTTTTTCACGGAGAAGTGGCTCATCGTGACAGCGCTGGAATCAGTGTCAGGCGCTCGTGTCACAGCGATCGGGGGTCTGGCCGTTCTGTGGTCCGACCCGTCGGTTTTCTTCTCCTACTCCGAGGCCGGTGGCAACATGGCGATGGCGGTCATCGCCGAGAAAGCCGCGCAATTAGCCAGGGGGCGGCCATTCGACACACCGATAGACATGATCGAGTCCCTCCTGCCCGAGGTCTACAGCTATGCCGTGCATGTCACGGGCAACGAGAAGCTGAGGAAGACCTTCGCTCTCAACGCCCTGGTTTCGTTGGACATGGCTCTCTGGAAGCTGTACGCCCGCGAGCGGGGCGTTCGTGATTTCGACGAGATGATACCCGCCGGGTACCGCCCGGCCTTCGCGCATCGCCAGGAAGCGGTGGCCCGGCTGCCCGTGGTGGGTTACCATCTGTCGGCCTGCGAGTTGAAGCAACTGGCCGAAGACGGCGTATTTTTCTTCAAGATCAAGATCGGTCACGCGGGAAGCCGGCAGGAAATGCTGGAGAAAGACAAGGCCCGCCTGGAAGAGATCCACACGGCGCTCAAAGATTTTTCGACCCCGCACACGGAGAGTGGTCACCCGCTCTACTACCTGGATGCCAACGGGCGCTACGAGAGCAAAGAAGACGTGCAGAAGCTGCTGGGTCATGCCGGAAAGATTGGCATGCTCGATCGTATAGCCCTGCTGGAAGAGCCGTTTCCCGAGGAAATCGATTTCGATGTGAGCGATCTCCCCGTGCGGGTGGCGGCTGACGAGTCGCTTCACGACGCGGGAGACGTGGCGCGCAAGCTTGATCTAGGCTACGAGGCCTTCGCCCTCAAGCCTGCGGGCAAGACGTTGAGCATGTCCCTCGTCATGGGCAAAGCGGCGTGGGAGAGCGGGCAGTGCTGCTTCGTGGCCGATTCCGGGTGTGTGCCGCTTCTGGTGGAGTGGAACAAGAACATAGCCGCGCGGTTGGACTCATTCCCGGGATTGTCGATGAGTATCCTGGAGTCGAACGGGGCGCAGCTTTACGGCAATTGGGACAATCTGGTCGAGGACCATCCCTGCCATGGCGCTCCCTGGATCGAAAGCCGGGAAGGCTTGTTTCACCTTGACCGGGATTATTACGCGAGGTCGGGGGGAATACTAATGCCTCCGGGCCATTACGAGGGCCTGCTGCCAGGCGGCGCTGAATAGCCCCCGGCCTCGGGTTGCAGCCCCAGCTGCCATCAGTACCCCAGGCTCTTGAGCCGTTTTAAAACTTCTTCTTCCTCGATTGCTTCCGTCGTTTTCCGCGAAAATACCCACTCGTAACGTTCGGGGTCGAGGTTCTTGCCCGCGAACATGGGAGCGTCGAAGGGGTAACGGTGGGCCTGCCAGATAGTGGCGGACAGGGTCCAGTTCCAGTATTGCGGCCTTAGCACGATGAGGGGGCTCTGGTATTCCCAGACGATGTCCATGTCCGCGGTTATTTCAAAGAGCCGGCCCTTGGTCGCTTCGCAGATAAGCGTGTTGCCGTTGGGCAGACGTTGGGCGCCGGAACAGATGGCGGAGTAGAAGTTAGGGCTGAGCGGGTCCTGGTAGGACCAGACAATCTCTTTCGTGTTGAAATCGATCTCGATCACTCTGCTGCCCGGAAAGTCGCCCAGGGAGAGAGTGGGGTCGTCGCTGCGGCGGTGCAGCCCGTTGTCGAAGAGCAAGATGTTTCCGTTCTCCAGAACAGTACAGCAGTGGGGGTGCCCCAGGGCCTTACCCGGCCCGAAATCCCAGACGATATCGCCTGAACCTTTATCCAGCACGCATACACGGTTGAGGTGTCTCATCGTAAAGAGCACGTTTCCGTCGGGCATCAACGCCAGGGAATTGTTGGCTCCCCAGATACGACGGTCGCACAGGGGGCACATCACATGCTCGCCAAAGTCCAGGTGCTCGTACATCTTCCATTCCCACAGCGACTCACCGCTGCGCGTGATTTCCTTGAAGCAGGTGCTGTACATCTTGCCGTTCAGCTCCGTGCCCGGAATGCCGCCCTTGATTTTCTCGTGGAGCTCTTGCGGGATCTCTTTATAAACGTTGATTATTACGTTGCCATTCGGCAGAGGCAGGAAATCGTGATTCAACCCGACTTCGTCGTAGCGCCAGACTTCGTTGCCGTCCCAGTCGACTTCCACGAGCTCCGACCCTGAACCTACGAAATGCGTATCCATCGACCCGGGGCCCTTGCCCTGCCACATGAGGTTTCCGTTGGGAAGCAGGCGCCCGTGCGAGGCGGGGGCATGTTTCAGCTTCCAGTGGTGCACGATTCTGCCCTGCATATCGATCAACCAGGCATCCGTGTTGAAGGTTGGTGCGAAGAGGGTGTATCCATCGTAAGTTTTCGCTGAATCGTAAACCAGGACATCCTTCGTCAATCTGCGTCTGTAGGCCATGCGCGTGCTCCCTTTTTCCCTGAAAAACCTGAAAAATTACTCCATGAATGCGCGTTCTATGCGCAGGAGCTCTTCGAGCTCCCGATCGCCCAGGACAGGCTCGGGCTGTCGGTTCAATATTGCATCGACCCGTGCTTCCGAGCGTGCCACGAGGGTATCCGGTTGCGGGGCTCCGGTGCGCTGTTCCCGGACCAGGACGGTCGGCTCGAAGAGCTCACTGCGGAAGTGCCGCAGGGTATGGTCTGAGTCGAGGAACGAGCCGCAGATGCCGACGTCGCGAACCAGGTCGACCGCCAGGGTTTCCTCGTTTACCTGGAAACCCTTCAGATATCGCCTGAGCATGCCAATGATCTCGTCGTCTATCACGGCCTGCACGGGTGAAATCGTTTTCTCCGACTCGACCTGCCCCGCACCCCAGATAACGCTCACGCCGGCCTGGGCGTGGGTGGTTGCCGCAACAGATTTCTCCAGCGCGTTCTGCGCATCGTAGTACAGCGAGTCGGTGCACATCCAGGACACGGAGGGCAGATTGTAGAAACGCGCCAGGCCCGCCCCGGCCGCGGCCAGAAGGGCGTTCTCGGGCCCCCCTGTTACGGCGAACCCCTTTCGCATGTCCATGACGTGGGCGAAACCCAGGTTGAACAGGCACGGCCTGCCCGGCTCCAGCAGCTGGTTAATAACGATGCCGGACAGTATTTCCGCGGTACCGATCGCGGCCGTGCCGGCCAACGTGACGGGAGCTGAGGCGCCCGCCATTGGCTCACCGTTTACCGTGCAGGGAATGCCGTAGCCCGCCGTAGCTTTGTAGACACCCAGCGCCAGACCGGTCCAGCGCAGAGGACCGTGGGCTGTAAACCCGACACTGAACAGGGGGCGGGATTTAAGCGGTTGCCCGCCGGCCAGTACCTCGGCCATTTCGATCATGGCCTGACCGCCGCGCGGGGTGAAGGATAAGGCCCGGATGTGTTTGTGCGTGTTGGCGGCCATAATTCGAAACCCGACAAAATCTCGATGCTTGGGCGCCGCGTCCTCGATGCTGGTGCCTACAATGGCGTCCACGTTCGCGAGGCTGTCGACAATGCGGCTGAAGTCGGCCAGGTCCTGCATGCGCGTTTCCCGCAGGCCATGCCGGTCGAGATAAAAGAGAGCAGCCCCCGTCCAGAAGCACGGTTCAGAGGTGGGTGTGACGTGAGCCATACCGCCGTTTCTGTCGGCAAATCGTGCGGTCTCGGGCGCCTGGTCTAGGTACTCCCTCAGCATCGGGGTGCCGATCCTGGCGACCCCGGCCCGGGAACCAGGCCTGGCGCCGTTTTTTATCAGGAGTTGGAGGATATCGTCGTCCTCCACCAAAATGCCCGGGTCTTCGAGCAGCCCTCTGGCGGCGCTGTCTATCTGTTCGATATCGACTTGCTTCAGCACGTTTGTCTCCTATGGGTGATGGCCCTTTTAATCCTGCGGAGTGATGCTCGGAGGACTTTAAATCGATCTATTTTAAGGGTAAGCTGTGCTCTGGTAAAGAGCCGGGCGCGACGACACCCCCTGCAGGAGGTTCATTCATCAGCGCCGCGATTGGCCACCAGGTATGAGGGAAACCGGACAGGCACAGGCATGAGGAAAACGGATCATGAGCAGGTTGAAGTTTCGAGATAACGCGTTAATCATTACCGGCGCCTCCTCGGGTATCGGGCGCGAGTTGGCGCTGCAGCTCGCTGATCAGGGCGCCTGGCTGGCCCTGGCCGCCCGCAATCGCGAGAAACTGGGGCAAGTGGCCGAATCGTGTCGGGCGAGGGGCCGGCGGGCGCTGGTCGTGCCAACCGACGTCTCCGAGCAGAGTCAATGCCGGAATCTCGTCGAGCGGACGGTGGCCGAATTCGGGCGTGTCGACATGCTGGTCAACAACGCGGGCATATCGATGCGGGCTGCCTTCGAAGATATCGAGGATCTGGCGCCTTTCGAAAACATCATGCGCGTAAACTACTTCGGCAGCATGTAGAAGGAGCAAGCAAACCCCAGCATTTTAAACGCATTAAATTTAAGACATCACAATGTTAGTCTTTCCAATTCCATCACCCAGCCATTCCATATTCCCACTTGTCGCGCGGCGT
>SDBV01001780.1_pt1 | contig 32217 bp, 33 predicted proteins | sample 2277081 | NCBI WGS metagenome assembly SDBV01 (sample SAMN10402039, study PRJNA504765) | marine sediment metagenome | isolation source: marine sediment core GS10_PC15, 223 cmbsf | place: Arctic Ocean: Southern Knipovich Ridge | collected 2010 | reverse complement strand
CCTGAATCCGTCCGTTGTACCAGGGTGTAGATAAGAACAACGTCAGATCAGCTAAGTACGGTTCTTTATCGTTATTTCCTCAATTGCTTCCTCGGTTGCATTGAAGCAGGTATGTAACAGGATCGTGCGAAATGCTTAATAGGTGAAAATATTCACCCGCAAAAACGTAAATAATGAAGGACCGGGTCTAGCTATATCCGATTTCCGGATTAGGATCGGGCGGACACAAAATCTAGGGGATGGAATAGCCACTTGAACGAAAGCCACTTCAGCGAAATCGAAAAGGTACTGCTTTATATCTCCGACGCCAGACAGCGAGCCGATAAAGCTTTAAAAGATCTCAAGAAGACAGGAGCGGAGCCACATCTGGTTGCTGCAGTAGAGGATGCAGAGCATCAGCTTCAAGCTACCCATAGGAAGCTCATGCAGTCAACCTACTTTGCCGTAGACGATCAGAAGCGACTAGCCGTATAAAGTAAGCTTTTGCTATGCCTATAACGGGCGAGGAAATCCGTCGCCGACTTATTGAGTTTGCCTCCAGATGGAGTGTCTATGAGGGCAGCGAGCGGGCGGAGGCGCAAACCTTTTTAAACGAGCTGTTTCGTTGCTACGAACAGGATCGTTCCAAGGTTGCAAAGTTTGAAGAGCCACAGGCCGGACGGTTTCTCGACCTCATTTGGCCAGGTGTCTGCATATTCGAGATGAAGGCTCCCTCCCAGGCCGGTCGTCTCAATCGTCACCGCGAATAGGCGCTCGATTACTGGCGCAACTCTGCCGACCCAAAGAAGTCCATCCCGGCCTCGCCCTATGTCGTACTCTGTGCCTTTCGCAAGCTTGAGGTCTGGGAGCCCGGCGCCTATCCAAAAGCGCCAAGGATTGAGATGGAATTGCTCGATCTACCCGATCGCTACGATGCGTTGCTGTTTCTGGCAGGCAAAGAGCCGGTGTTCAAGGGCGACCAGACCGCGGTTACCCGTGAGGCGGCCGATCAGGTAACAACTTTGTATCGACAGCTCAAAGAGCGTCGCGCCGCCGGCTCCGATGTCTTGCGTGACTTTCTGTTGCAGACCGTCTGGTGCATGTTTGCTGAGGATATGAGTCAATTGCCGACTCACAGACTCACAAATATTTTGGATCAGCTGATCAAGCAACCGCGAAGGTCCAGTGCGGATGATCTTGGTGGGTTGTTTGAGGTACTCAACACAAAAGGTGATCGACCGGAACATGGCCTGTATGCCGAGGTTCCGTATGCCGACGGTGGCCTTTTCCAAAAGCCCGCCCACGTGCATCTCGAAAAAGAGGAGCTTGAGCTTCTGCGTGCTGCGTGCGAATTCGACTGGAAGGATGTTCAGCCACAGATCTTTGGGTCTTTACTAGAAGGGGGCTTGGGAGAGGACAAGCAGTGGGAGCTTAGTGCTCACTACACCCACGAGGCCGACATCCGGAAAGTCGTCCAGCCAACTATCGTCGAGCCGTGGCGTGAGCGGATCGAGAATATTTCCACGCATAAGGAAGCCCGAAAGGCCCAGTCGGATCTGATCAACTTTGTCGTGCTGGACCCGGCTTGTGGCTCCGGCAACTTTCTCTACATCGCATATCGGGAGTTACGGCGACTCGAAAAAAGGCTGCGCGAACGCGAGGTGGAGCTTCGGCGCAAAAGTGGACTGCGTGACCAGGAATCGATGAGCCTCTTCTTTCCGCTACAGAATATCCGCGGCATTGAGATCGACCCCTTCGCTGTATCGCTTGCACGTGTAACGCTCTGGATGGGTCACAAGCTTGCCGTTGACGAGCTCGATCTGTCCGAGGCCACGCTGCCCCTCGGCGATCTTTCCGGTGTTCAGATCGGTGATGCACTTAAAATCGATTGGCCGGAAGCGAACGCAATCATCGGCAATCCACCGTTTCACGGCTCACAGAACATGCGCAAGATTCTCGGTGACGATTACGTGGAGTGGCTGAAAGATACGTTCAAGGTAGGAGTCAAAGACTACTGTGTCTACTGGTTCCGTAAGGCCCACGACAACCTACCCGCTGGTGGACAAGCCGGTCTTGTAGGCACCAACTCGATTAGTCAGAACCGCGGGCGAGGCGCGAGCTTGCAGTACATAGTTGAAAACGGCGGTGTCATTACTAACGCTGTTTCCAAGCAGAAGTGGCCTGGAGAAGCCGTTGTAAACGTAAGTATCGTCAACTGGATAAAGCAGCCGTCTCAGCGACCGAATCGGTTAGTGCTTGATGGAGCCGAGGTGGATGAAATCTCGCTATCGCTTCGTCCTTGCAAACAGGGCGCGGATACGGCCGAAAAGTTGCAGAAAAACAAGGGCCGTGCGTTTCAGGGCCCGATACCAGTGGGCGACGGTTTTGTTTTAACCCCAGAAGAGGCAGAAGGGTTACTTGATCTCGACGATGCAAACTACGAAGAAGTGGTGCGGCCCTATCTTGTAGGCGCTGATATTGCTCGCGATCCGGCGCAAGCACCGACGCGTTACATAATCGACTTTGCCAATCGATTACTGGAAGAGGCGATGGACTATCCGGGGGCTCTTGAAGTTGTGCGTAGATCAGTAAAACCAGTGCGAGAAAAGAATAAGATGAAGAGAAGGCGTGAAATTTGGTGGCAACTAGGCTCTTCAGCGAGTGAGATGCGCAGGGCAGTCTCGCCTTTGAAGCGCTTTATTACATGCAACAGAATCGGGAAGCGAATACTTGTATGTTGGTGTGACTCCGGAACATGTCCAAGTGATCTGACAATTGTCTTTGCATTTGAAGACGACTATGCGATGGGCATGCTGGCATCTGCGATCCATACGGAATGGGCACGTTTTCAATCCTCGACTCTTCGAGTTGATATTCGGTATACCCCAACATCCGCATTCGAAACCTTCCCCTGGCCGCAGGCGGATGAGAAGCAGCGAAAAGCCATCGGTGAAGTTACAGAAAAGCTCATCAAGCGCCGTCAGGAGATCTGTGATGAGCGGCAGATCGGTCTCACCGATCTGTACAACCAGGTCGACGACGGTGCCTGGCGCGACTTGGCAGATCTACACAGGGAGCTTGATAGTGCGGTTGCTCAGGCTTACGGGTGGTCAAGCAAGATTGCACAAGAGACCGACCAGACGAACTCTCGGCTACTGGAGTTGAACCGGAAAATCATTGCAGGCGAAGTTGAATACGAGCCGTTTGCCTACTTGGGCCAAGACCCCAAAGAGCTGGTCTAGCACCCCAACTGCCTGGCGATCACCATCTGTTGGATCTCGTCGGTGCCCTCGCCAATGGTCATGATCTTGGCGTCGCGGTAGTAGCGGCAGACAGGGTACTCCTCGATGTATCCGTAGCCGCCGTGGATCTGGACGGCCTCTTCTGTAGCGCGAACCGCAAGGCGGCCGGCCTTCAATTTGGCCTGTGCAGCCTCGAGGGTGAAGGGCTTGCCTTCCTCTCTTAAAAAGGCGGCCTTGTAAGTCATAAGACGTGCAGCCTCGATCTCTACCGAAAGATCAGCCAACTTTGCCTGGATCGTCTGAAACTTTGAGATCGGCTGGCCAAAGGCCTCGCGTTCCTTTGCATAGGCCAGTGCCTGGTCGAAAGCTCCCTGGGCAAGCCCGACCGCTAGCGCTGCGACGCCAACGCGCCCACTGTCGAGTAGGTGAAGAAACGATTTGAATCCCTCGCCAGGACGACCGAGCAGGTTTTCCTCCGGAACTCGGCAGTCGGTGAACGTGAGTGGTCTCGTATCGGAGGCGTTCCAACCCATCTTTCGATACGGCTCGCCCACCTCGTATCCCGGTGTTCCGTTCGGTACCAGGATGGTGGAGATATCGCGTTTGCCGTTTCCGTCCCCGGTCAGCGCTGTGATGATGACGCAGCCTGAGATATCGGTGCCCGAGTTGGTGATGAACTGCTTTGAGCCGTTTATTACCAACTCGCCGTCCTCGAGCTTTGCTGTGGTGCGGGTGGCGCCTGCATCCGAGCCAGCCTCAGGCTCTGTAAGACCGAACGCAGCCAGTTTGCGTCCCGAGCAGAGTTCCGGTAGCCACTCGCTTTTTTGCTCGTCGGTGCCCCACTCGTAGATCGGCATTATCCCTAAGGACGTGTGGGCTGCAACAGTGATGCCTACCGATGTGTCAATTCGCCCTAGCTCCTCTATAACGATCGCGTAGCTGATGCTGTCGGCTCCGGCGCCTCCGTACTCCTCCGGATAGATCATGCCCATAAAACCGAGTTCACCGAGCTTCTTGACTATCTCGTAGGGAAACTGCTTGTTACGATCGAGCTCTTCGGCAACCGGGGCGATCTCAGACTCTGCAAAATCACGGATACTCGACCGGATCGCCTTCTGGTCGTCTGTCAGTTCAAAGTTCATGGGCGGCGGATATTAGACGCCATACGGGCATTTTGACTCCGTCTTCGTCGAGCTGATCATTTGTCACAAACTTTTCACAATGTTTTTGAAGGCGTTGCAGACTCGCGTGACAAGCGAACTTATAGTGGCGTGAAGCGAGGATCATCGACTATGCACATGCACCGAGCGAGAGTCAGCCCCCGGTGGGGGCAGAGTGGCCAAGCAACCGTGGAGTGGATGGGTATCGTCCTGCTCATAGCGCTACTCCTGTCAGGTGGATTCACCGCCGCGGCCGCGGCGGGCCTCTTCAACGGCCGTGCATTCGGAGGCGCAATCTTCGAAAAGATCCTGTGCGCGGTCCGCGACAGTGGAAGTTGCAAGAAGGAGACAGCCCTGATTGAGGCGTATGGAGAGAGGGATGCAGATCTAGTACGAAATCTGGCTCCAAACATCGTCTATGAAATTGGGACAAAAGCTATGCCAATCGACTTTCGCAACTGTCGGAAACCTGAGTGTGGCGATGGGGTTAAAAGCATGGGACTGGTGAATAAGACAAAAAAAGGGCGCTACGCGACAGTATTTACCCACGTAGTTGAAAAGAACGGCTACAAATACGTCCAGTACTGGTTCTATTTCGCCGACAGTACAAGCGGTGCTGGGCCCGTTCCACATCCTCTAAGGAAGCCATTCCCCTGGTACCACCGCGATGACTGGGAGAGCTATCAGGTTCGCATAGGCCCCGATGGCACAAAACACGTCAGATCATCCGCGCATAACGACTATCGAGGTTGCAAGAGTTGTAAAAACAAGTGGGCTCCATTCACAAGCTGGCATCGTGTGTTAGGTGGCAGTCACGCCGGACATGTACCAAAGGGAGACACGTTTGAGCGCTTTACTCCGTCTGCGTCACTTAAACTGGTGCCGATTGAAAGCCTGTCGGAGGATGACAAAAACACCAGCTTCGCCATTTCACGGCCTTGGATAAAGAAGGTCTACACCAACCCGAAGAGCTGGTCAACAAAATAACCTAAAAGCACACAATGTTTTTGAAAGCCCTAGCTCAGTTCCCGCACAAATTCAACGAGCAGCCGTACTCCGAACCCTGTGGGCCCCTTGCCAACGTAACTGCGGCCGACATCCCAGGCAGTGCCCGCGATATCGATATGGGCCCAGGTTTTATCGTCGACGAACTGCTGCAGGAAGGCTGCTGCATATAGCGGCCCGGCTTTGCGAGCGTCGGAGGCGTTAACCAGATCCGAGATGGTGCCCTTCGTCAGTTCAAAATACTCTTCATGTATCGGAAGCTGCCACAGAAGCTCCCCGCTCTTCTTGCCAGATGCGATCAGCGAGTCCACGAGATCGTTGTCGTTTGACATGACTCCGGCGTATGTGGAGCCGAGTGCGGTGATTATCGCACCGGTCAGAGTTGCGAGGTCGACAAGCTTGTCTGCTCCCAGCTCGACCGCGTAAGCGAGCGCGTCTGCGAGGATCATGCGACCCTCTGCATCTGTATTGATCACTTCTACGGTCTTGCCGGAGTACATCGTTACGATGTCACCCGGCCTTGTCGCCTCACCGGAGATCATGTTCTCGGCAGCAGGTACAACTGTGACAACGTTAACCGGCAGTTTGAGCTTTGCGATCGTCGCGGTGGCCTCGATCGCGGCCGCACCGCCGGACATGTCCATCTTCATCTCGTGCATCTTTGCGGCTGGCTTGATCGAGTAGCCGCCGGAGTCAAATGTGATTGCCTTGCCGACGATGCCGAGGAGCTCATCGGGTGCGCCGTCTCCCTTGTAGCGCATGGTTATCAGTTGAGATTCCTGTTCTGAGCCCTGAGCTACCGAAGCAATGCCACCCATCTTCTTCTTTGCGATCTCATCACCACTGAGGATCTCGACGCTAAGACCATCGATCTGATCTGCAAGACCGGATGCGTAGTCTGCAAGGTAGGTTGGGGTTGCGATATTTGAAGGCAGGTGTTGCAGCTCGCGAACGGCGTTCTGGCCCTCTGTGACCGTGACAGCAATGTCGATCTCGTCTCCGACACTTTCATCGCTTGCGACGATGAGCCTCTCTATCTTGTTGGTCTCGGTGTCTTCCGATGTGTCGCTTTTGTATCTATCGAAACTGTACGAGGCGAGCATGAGTCCCTCGACTAAAGCAGCAGCGATGTTCGCCTGTGGCACGTTATCGGGCACCGCCCAGCAGAGCGTTCCAGCGCCTGCCTTCTCGGCATCACCCCGTACTTTCGCACTCGCTACCCGGGCCTTTTCCGCGTCGAACTCGTCCTTCTTGCCGAGACCGACCAACAGTGTGTGGTGATCGTCGCCGTGTAGGGTGGTTATCTTGCCTTCATCTGCTCGTGCAACACCGCTATCGATCAGCTTGCTTGCTCTCTCATCGATCCAACCGGGGGTGTCGATGTCCTCAAAGATCCCTACGCAGAGGACATCGCAATCGATTTCATACATCTGCTTATTGGTAGCTTCAACCTGCATTTAGTGGGCAGTCTAGCTCAGCCAGAAGGTGTTAAAAGCCATGCGTGGCCCACTTCGTTACGATTACGCTCGCTGGCCCCGCGACAGTGGCGCCCAGCCACCAATAGATCGATAAAGAACTTTTTTAACAACGAGAGGAACAGATGCCAGAGACCGTGATACTTGGTGCAGCGCGCACCGCATTCGGAAAGATGGGAGGCTGCCTCGCTTCTATAGACGCCACTGAACTTGGCGGCACCGTTATTGAAGCTGCCCTCGATAGAGCAGAGGTGGAGCCTCAGGCAGTTGACCAGGTCGTTTTCGGACAGGTGATACAGGCAGGTCAGGGGCAGATTCCATCACGGCAGGCTCAGATTAAGGCAGGCCTTCCAAAGGAGGTGCCCTCCGAGACGATCAACAAGGTTTGTGCATCGGGACTGCGATCAGTCGCGGTGCTTGACCAGGGGATCCGAGTCGGCGATCTCGATGTCGGTGTTGGGGGCGGCATGGAGTCGATGTCGAACGCGCCCTACCTACTGCCGCAGGCCCGCTTCGGAATACGCATGGGTGACTCAAAGGCGATAGACGCGATGATCCACGATGGATTGACCAGCCCGTTTTCGGGCAAGCACATGATGATCGAGGCCAGCGATGTGTCAGATGAGCTGGAATTGACCCGGGCCGAGCTTGATAGCTGGGCACTGCGCAGTCACGAACGCGCTATTGAGGCCATAGATGAAGGTCGCTTCACGGAAGAGATCACGCCGGTCACCGTAAAGACGCGAAAGGGTGAGAACGTAGTTGATGTCGATGAGGCCCCGCGACGCGAAACGACTCTCGAGCAGCTTGGGAAGTTACCCCCGGCTTTTACAAAAGAAGGATCACACACTGCCGGAAACGCACCGGGGGTAAACGACGGCGCGGGCGCACTGGTCGTCGCCTCGTCAGAATGGGCCGAGAGCTCGGGTAAGCAACCGCTTGCGCGCATAGTCTCTGTAGGGCAGGTAGCAGATGAGTTTCCATGGTTGGCACGTACTCCTGCCAAGGCTTCCATGCAGGCGCTTGAGAAGGCTGGGCTCAAAGCCGATCAGATAGACCTATGGGAGATAAACGAGGCATTTGCCTCGGTCGCGATCAACTCGTCGCGAATGCTCGGCCTCGATGAGGATAAGGTAAATGTCAACGGTGGAGCGGTCGCTCTCGGTCATCCGATAGGAGCATCGGGAGCGAGGATCCTGATGACCTTGATATTTGAGCTCAGACGGCGCGGTGGTGGTATGGGCTGCGCCGCGATCTGCTCCGGTGGCGGTCAGGGCGATGCGATGATCGTCGATGTGGCAGGGATATGAAAACACCCGATATCGAGAAAGATGAGATAGAGATTACGAGTCCAAACGGCGCAGGAAAGAAGGCAGCTGCCTTCTTCGACCTCGATCGCACATTGATGGCCGGCTCCAGCGCCTACCACTTCGGACGTGCAGCCTACAAGGCGGGCACCCTAACTCGCCGCCAGATAGCAAATGATGCCTGGCAGCAGATCAGATTCAGGCTGAGGGGATCGACCGATGAGACCGCAAACGCACTACGGGACCGCATTCTTGAGTCGATCAAGGGTCAGTCCGTGGTTAAACTCGGCCGTCTCTCGCCGGAGATCATGGCGGGGATACTGCCGCGAATATATCCGCAGATGCTGGAGGCTGTTCGCTGGCACCAGGACAACGGTCGAAGTACGTACATTGCCACAGCAGCATGGAAGGAAGTGGTCGACCTACTGGCCGCGACACTTCGGATGGATGGCTGTGTCTCTACCGTGGCGGAGGTCGTGGACGGTCACTACACCGGCGGGCTTATTGGCCCGTTCGCCTATGGCGAGGGCAAGGCGCAGGGCATAAGGGAACTGGCAGATCGGGAGGGCATCGATCTGGAAGCCTCATATGCATACAGTGACTCGGTAAGTGACCTGCCGATGATGAGGGTCGTAGGCCACCCCGTCGCAGTAAATCCGGACGCCGGTCTCAAGGCCATCGCTCGTGAGGAAGGCTGGGAGTTAATGCGCTTCGAGAAGCTCGGGAGAAGGCTGATCATTGGTGCAACGGCGTTGCTTGCGAGCGCAGTAGGTGGTAGCGGGACGTGGCTTGTCTTCAGAAAGAAGGGAAGGAAGAAGTTACGTTCGATCTGGTCAAAGATGCCTTTGAGACGGTAGGGCTTTAAACTGTTAAATAATGGAGCCTCTTGCAAGCCAGGCCAAATCTTCAATAAACAGTGACAGTATGGACGCCGACGATCAGATAAAGAATGAGGCTAAGTGGCCCTATCCACAAATACGGCAATATATTGCCGGCTGCAAATCTTCGCATCTCTTCGTCCTCAGTCGCCGAAATAGTCAAAACTATTCCGGCTCCTTGCGTCCTAGACCTGCTCGATTTTCGCACGCCAATACATCACCGTACTCATGAATAGGGCCACTGAACGCTGGTTTCGCGATCTCTACGCACGCCAGCCGGAACGAGATGAGCTTTTTACGACCGTCTCCGGAGAACCGATCAAACCGCTCTACACCCCGGCTGATATAGAGGGCAAGGATTTCGAGGAGGAGATCGGCTATCCGGGTGAGTACCCATTTCTACGAGGTATCTATCCGTCGATGTACAGGGGCCGCTTGTGGACGATGCGACAGTTTGCCGGCTTCGGAACCGCCGAGGAGAGCAACGAGCGCTTTCACTACCTGATCGACCACGGGCAGACTGGGCTGTCTACGGCGTTCGACATGCCCTCGTTGATGGGCCATGACTCAGATCACCAACTGTCGTTAGGTGAGGTTGGGCGCGAGGGTGTCGCTATCGATACGCTCGACGATATGGAGGATCTCTTCGCCGGCATCGATCTGGGTGAGGTATCGACCTCGATGACTATCAACGGGCCTGCGGCGATAATGCTCGCCTTCTATGTCTGCGTGGGTGAAAAGCAGGGCACTCCTCCCGAGGAACTTGCGGGAACGATCCAAACGGACATTCTCAAGGAGTACATTGCACAGAAGGAGTGGTGCTTTCCGATCTCCCCGGCGATGCGGATCGTCACGGATATGGTCGAATACTGTGCCGAGAAGATGCCACGCTGGCACCCGATCTCGATATCCGGTTACCACATTCGCGAGGCGGGCTCTACGGCTGTTCAGGAACTGGCCTTCACACTTGCCGACGGCTTCACGTACGTTCAGGAGGCAGTCGATCGAGGCCTAGATGTCGACAGCTTCGCACCACGCCTTTCGTTCTTCTTCAATGCCCACATCGACTTCTTTGAGGAGATCGCCAAGTACCGGGCGGCTAGGCGGATCTGGGCACGAGTAATGAAGGATCGGTTCGGTGCAAAAGACCCACGTTCGATGATGATGCGCTTTCACACGCAGACCGCAGGGGTTTCACTGGTTGCCCAGCAGCCGGAGGTGAACATTATTAGAACCGCGATCGAGGCGCTTTCCGGTGTGCTTGGCGGGACGCAGTCACTTCATACGAACTCATACGACGAGGCTTTAGCGCTGCCCAGTGAAGATGCCGTGCGATTAGCGTTGCGAACCCAACAGGTTATTGCTCACGAGACAGGGGTAACCAACACGATCGACCCACTGGGTGGTTCGTATTTCGTTGAGGCGCTCACCGATCGCATGGAGGAGGCGGCAAACGCCTACTTCGTAAAGATAGAGGAGATGGGCGGCATGGTGGCGGCGATAGAGCGGAGTTTTCCACAGCGGGAGATCGCAGACGCTGCATACCAATACCAGAGGGAAATTGACGAAAAGAGTCGTTCCATCATCGGTGTGAACGAGTTCCAGTTGGACGACGAGGAACAGATCGAGACCCTAAAAGTTGATCCGGGCTTAGAGGCGAAGCAGATCGAGAGGGTCAAGGCAGTGCGGGCAGACCGTGACTCAGGCGCCGTGGAAAAAACACTTGTCTCGCTAAAAGAAGCCGCTGCCGATGAAAGCAGCAATCTGATGCCCAAGCTAATCGAGTGCTCGAGGGCACGGGTGACAGAAGGTGAGATGGTCGAGTCTCTGCAAGAGATTTTCGGGCGCTACACTGAGTCCCCTGTGTATTAAGGACCTATCCCTGTAGGGGGAGAATTTGGGCGTTCAAAGCGGAGGACAGACACCAGAAAGCAAGCCCGGGGGTAAGAAGTCGATCGACGACTGTCCCACATGTGGCGCACCGGTGAGCCCCTTTATCACCAAGTGTCCTTTCTGCAATGCGGACGTCAAAAAAAGGTCTTGGTGGCGCGCCAAAAAACTGCGCGCACGTAGCCGAATCCGCCGTGTGAAAGATGGAACAGGACGCGTTACACGTGCATCAAAGAAAGCAGCTGAGCAGTCTCGTCTTTCTACGCAGACACCGTATGCAGTCGGTTTTTTGATCCTGGCCAATATATTTACCTATCTTGCATTCGATGTTCGGGGTGACCTATTCACCGATCCGGGGGCTTTTGCGGTTGATGCTGTGCGGAATGGCGAATGGGAACGTCTCATCACGTACCAGTTCCTGCATACGGGGATCTTGGAGCTTCTGTTCGGCCTGATTCTGCTCGTTATTTTCGCGATTATGGTGGAACAGCGGTACGGGCACTTCATGGCACTTGGCATATACCTGCTTTCTGGAATCGGCGGTGGGTTGTTGGCGATCGCCGTCAATTCAGGAGGGGTTACCGCCGGGTCACTGGTTTCGACTCTTGGGCTGATGGGCGCTTGGCTGGTCGCAATTTATCGGCCGCTTCCCGAGGACAGGCAGTACCCGATGCCCGCAGCTCTACTGATCGTGTCAGCGATCTTCCTGCTCGGCTTGCTTCAGGACGGCATAGATGTCTGGACACTGGTTGGTGGGCTGGTCACCGGTGTGGTGATTGCAGCTACTGCCGAGCTGATTCGTTGGCGCAGAGTCGTCTGACCGCTTGATTCACGGCGGGAACGTATTTTCGGTGGGGTGTACTAAGCTTCCGCACCGATCAATCTATGCACGCCACTGCAAAAGCATCGGGCGGCTCTGAGAGCTCTGGTAAGAAGATCAGGGTTGTTGTCGCCAAACCGGGCCTTGACGGGCACGACCGCGGCGCAAAAGTCATTGCGCGCACTTTGCGCGATGCCGGAATGGAAGTTATATACACCGGTCTACACCAGACACCTGAGCAGGTCGCGGTCACGGCCGTACAGGAGGACGCAGACGTTGTGGGCCTCTCGATCTTGTCGGGTGCGCACATGACTCTTGTACCACGGGTAAAGGAGCTTTTAACCGAAAAGGGAATGGATGACATAGCTTTGGTTGTCGGAGGTACGATCCCGGCGGACGATATCCCGAAGCTCAAGAAAATCGGTGTCTCTGAGGTATTCACACCGGGGACATCGACTCAGGAGATTGTTGGTTTCATTAGAGAGACCGTTGGTGATTGACTAGTCAGTCAATCTACTAGAATAGGCTTGCAGCTTATATAAGGAGGCATAAGACGTGAAGATCTGTGTACTTGTAAAAGAAGTTCCTCACGCCGCTGCAGAGATGCGGATCGATCCGGATACCATGCGGCTCGATCGTAGTGGTGAAACGGATCTAAACCCGTTTGACACACACGCCGTTGAGGCGGCTCTGCAGCTAAAAGAGGGCGATGCAGTAGAAGTTGAAGAAGTGGTCGTTGTCACCATGGGCCCTGAAAGCGCTGTGCGTGGCGCTATTCACAAGGCCGTTGCGATGGGAGCCGATCGCTCGTTACACCTGTGCGATGAGTCGCTGGTTGGCTCGGATGTCAATGCAACCGGTTACGCACTGGCGCAGGCGATAAAGAAGGAGAACCCTGAACTGGTCATACTGGGACAGCAGTCTGCTGACGGTGAGTGCTACACCATAGGCGCCATCGTTGCCGAGTATCTTGAGATGCCATCTCTGACTCAGGTGATCAAGATGGATGTCGAAGGCGGGAAGTTGCGCTGCGAGAGACAGGCCGAGTACGGCTACGACACCGTAGATGTGGAGATGCCAGCCGTGATCAGCGTTGGCGATGCAATCAACGAGCCCAGGTATATGTCACTGAAGGGAATCATGGGCGCGAAGAAAAAGCAGCTGGACACGCTTACGATCGCCGACATTGGTGTTGAAGCCGACCGTGTGGGCGAACAGGGCTCGCGAACGAAGGTCCTGGCCATTAACCCCCCTCCACAGAAGGAGGCCGGTCAGATGATCGAAGATGACGACACAGATGAGACGGTGCAGAAGGTAGTTGCCTGGCTGGAAGAGAGGAAACTTGTATGAGCGGAATACTGACATATGCACTGAACTATGAAGGTGAGTTCAACACCAACTCGTTAGGCGCGGTCTCAGAGGCCGCAAAGCTTGCCGAAGCTATTGGTGGCGAGGCGGCCGTCGTGGCTGTAGGAGGCGACGATCTGACAGACGAGTTGTGCCAGAGCCTCGGAAAGTACGGGGCCGCCAAGGTCTATCGTGCGAAGGGCCTACCGGAAGGGCTGGCTCAGCCGGTCGTTGACGTGATGGCCAAGGTCATCGCCGACGAGGGATACGGCTACGCGCTGTTTGGTGGCGGACTACTTGGCTTCGAGATCGGAGCCGGGCTTGCTGCGCGCTTGAACGGTGGTGTCACGATGGAGGTTACCGAGGTGACAGCGCAGGATGGAAAGCTAGTCGCCAGACGGCCAGTTCTGCAGGACTCAATTATTTCCGACGTCGAGTTCACCGGTGAGCTGGGCGTGATAATCGGCCGCCTGAACGCCTTCGATGTGCAGGAAAGAAACGGCGCGACCGCGGAGATCGTCGATGTCGATGTCGAGCTTTCAGCATGGTCTCAGAAGTCAACGATGGTCCAGCGTGGCGAGCAGCGCGGCGAGGACGTAAACATCGAAGAAGCAGATGTTCTTGTAACCGTGGGCAGAGGCGTCGGCGGCGAGGAGAATATTCCGCTCTTTGAAAACCTTGCAGAGGCGATGGGCGGTGCTGTTGCGTCGACCCGTGCGGTTGTCGATGCCGGCTGGTACCCATACGGCTCACAGATAGGGCAGACCGGGAAGACAGTTGCTCCCAAGCTCTACCTGTCTGCTGGAGTGTCAGGTGCTGTACAGCATAAAGTCGGTATGGCTGCCTCAGAGAACATCGTTGCGATCAACAAGGACGAGAACGCGCCGATATTCGACTACTCCGATCTGGGAATAGTCGGCGATCTACACGCGATCCTTCCGAAGCTGACCGACGCGATCAAGGCGAAGAAGGGATAGTCAGAGCCATGGGAATAGCACCTTCGAAATACCCACCGCCGGTCGATCCTGCAAAGGAGTTCATCGGTACGCCTACGGATCCAGAAGACGAACGGATCGAGGTGGGTGTAGCGATCGTGGGTGGTGGACCAGCGGGTCTGGCATGTGCGATCAAGCTGACACAGTTGCTTGAGGATGAACCCGAACTGACCGAAAAGCTCGGCGATGTGCCGGTGGCGGTCATCGAGAAGGGGAGCGTTGCAGGTGCTCATCTGCTCTCGGGCGCGGTTATGAGACCATCGGCAATGAAGGAGCTCTTTCCCGATCTTTCACCCAAAGACTGGCCGGTCTACGGTGAGGTCAAGAAGGATGCGGTACATGTTTTGACCGAGAAGAGATCGATCCGCGTAAGGCCGACTCCTCCCAACCTCAACAATCACGGCAACTACGTGACATCGGTATCGGAGTTGGGCCGCTTTCTCGCCAATAAGGCGGAAGAAGCGGGCGTCTACCTGCTGACCGAGACAGCGGCGATGAAGCTGCTGGTCGAGGATGGAGCGGTCACGGGTGTAAGGAGTGGCGACAAGGGCCGCGGCAAGGAGGGTGAGGAGCTTGCGAACTTCGAACCGGGATCTGATGTTGTCGCTAAGGCGACGGTGTTGGCCGAGGGAACGGCAGGCCACCTGACAGGGGCGGCTCTGGATTACTTCGAGCTGCACGGCGACGAGCCTCAGACCTGGGAACTTGGGGTGAAGGAGATATGGGAAATTCCCAAACCCCTAGATCGCGTGATCCACACGATGGGCTGGCCACTCAGGGCGAACGGTAAGTACAAGGAAGGAGGGGGCAGCTTTATCTACCCGATGGGCGAGGACAAGGCCTGCGTAGGAATGCTTGTCGGCCTTGAAAATACCGATGCGACTTTCTCCTGCCACGACGCGCTGCAGCAGCTTAAGACTCACCCCTTCATCAAGGAGATCTTCAAGGGCGGGAAGCGTATCGCCTGGGGTGCAAAGACGGTTCCTGCAGGCGGTTGGTGGGCGATGCCGAGCAAGCTTTCGGTGCCCGGTATGGTGATTGCTGGCGACGGCGCCGGAATGATGAATGTGCCAGTCATTAAGGGAGTCCACTACGCAATGCATGCCGGCATGCACGCTGCAGAGGCGATCGTCGAAGCGCTGAAACAGGACTCGAACGACTTCGAAGCATACGATGGCATGGTGAAAGATGGCCTGATCGGAAAAGATCTGTACAAGTCGCGCAACATGCGCCAGGCGATGGCCAAGGGTTTTTTCCTTGGTGGCGCACTGGCGGCCACGATGGTCGCAACAAGAGGGGCCTTTCCCGGTGGAAAATGGGAAAGCCACTCGGACGCAGATCAAGAGGTGTTCGTCGACGGTGCCAGTAGCAAATACCCAAAGGCGGACGGAGAACTTACCTTCGACAAACTCGGGTCGGTGTTCACGACCGGTAACGCCACAAGGGACGACGCCCCGAACCATATACGCATCCAGAAGACCGTTCCAAGGGAGGTTGCTGAGGCGTGGGTATCGATGTGCCCAGCCCAGGTATACGAGATCCCTGAGGATGCGCCGGAATCCGGTGATGTCACGATCGAAGTGGTCCCGTCGAACTGTGTGCAGTGCGGTGCAATCACCGCAAAGGGTGGAAGGCTGACTCCCCCGGAGGGCGGAGACGGGCCCGTATATCAGAACACCTAGGGTGTGGGCCCGAGAGCCTATGTTCTCGAACGACTTGCGATGACACAGCTATTGGAGCAAACTGGGAGTGCACAAGCAGTTACCGGTTCGGTGAACATGAGCAACTTTCACACTCGGTATAGGTTGCATATATAGAAGGAAAATGAACGTTTTACGAATATTCACAGTTATTGCCTTGACGGTGGTAATGGTGCCTACGGTTACATCGTGGGCAAAAAAGCCGCCAGGCGCAAAGACGTATGCAAAGGCCCACAAGTGCACCAGTTCAAAGAAGTCGGCTGGTAGGGCAGTGACGTTGCGAGGAACGATGTCGACAGCGAGCCGTGATCTGGAGATGCGTATGCGATTCGAATTGCTTGAAAAAATACAAGGGGGGGACTGGCAAGAGGCGACGCCGAGCACGCTCGATAAGTGGCTGGAGAAGCCTGCCGGTGTTGATGTGTTCAGGTCTCGCTTCAGGGTTCGCCACCTCTCCGCTCCAGCTCGCTATAAGGCGATCGTCCACTACGAATGGACGCGTGACGGGGAGTTAGTTGGCAAGGCACGAAAGACGACGAACATCTGCAGGATGCGCAGCAAGCAGCCGGACCTGTCGGCAAAGATGGTCGTAATCAGGCCCGGTTTGAACGATCTGACCTGGAGTTACGTGTTTGTTGTCTCGAATCTCGGCTCGCGTACGGCAAAGGGATTTCGCATGGAGATTCGCATCGGCGGAGGAACGGTTATTAAAAAAACAGTCAAGAGCTTGCGCCGATATCGCGCATACAAGCTCGATGTCATCGATCGGCGATGCAGTGAAGCACCGATCGAAGGTGTGGTCGATCCCGACGATGACGTATCGGAAGGCAACGAAAAAAACAACAGTGTCAAGGTTAACTGCCCACTGCTGTAGGCTTGCGCCGCGATCGACACCCTTTTCTTAACAGTTCACGTAATTGGTGTTGCTGTCTTTGCTGGGGGCATGGTGATGCTTGCTCTTGCCTCCAGCGTTGTCAAAAAGCAGCTTGAGCCAGAGGATCGGATCGAGTTCTTCAAGACGCTGGGAAGGCTGTTTGGCTATGTGAGTGTGGTCGCCCTGGTGCTGTTGGTTGGAAGTGGCATCTATATGGCAGACAAGCGCTTGGGCTCCCTTTCCAAACTGTCCGACTCAGATTGGGGACGGCTTCTGACAGAAAAGTTGGGCTTTGTCGTAGTGCTTGTACTGCTTGTTTTACTACACAGCTTTTTCATAGGACCGTCCCTCGGTAATCTGAGGGAAAGGTTGCTCGCCGATCCGGACAACCGGGAACTAGAGGCGAGATTGCGTAAGAAGCGCATACTCTCAGGCCTCGTCAACGGCCTGATGCTCGTCGCCGTGCTTGTGGTGATAGTGATGGGGGCAAGGCTGGCTACCACTTGAAAATCGATCGAAACTGCAGTTGGGCTGACCGTCGCTGTATCAAAGATGAGTCGAAATTACTTTATATCTACCCGGGTGCGCTTACTGCTAATACAATATGACTATGAAGAAAGACATTCACCCGGAATACGTTGAGGCTCGAGTAACCTGTACCTGCGGTAACAACTTCGTCACGAGGTCTACGAAGAAGGATCTGCACGTCGAGATTTGCTCTAACTGCCACCCCTTCTACACGGGCAAGCAGAAGCTGGTCGACACCGGTGGCCGTGTTGAGCGCTTCCAGCGTAGAGCTGCAAAGCAGCGCAAAAAAGAAGAGTGAGAGCAAAGTCATCTGATGCCCTCACTGTTCGGGCACCAGTAGGAGGAGGGAAAGTTGAGCGAGCACGATAATCTGACTCCTGACAGGGAGCAGGTAGAAAACGTACCGGTCGAGGTCGGTGGCGCAGGAGGCGCCCAGACCGATGCACCGATCGGTGGTCAGGCTGTGCTTGAGGGTGTGATGATGCGCGGGGTCTCGACCTGGGCTGTTGCTGTGCGGACACCAGACGAATCGATAGAGATCACATCGGAGCCACTCGTCTCTTGGATGAAAAAAAGCAAGATCTATCGGCTGCCTGTGATCCGTGGCGTTGTTGCGCTTGCCGAATCGATGAAGATCGGGTTCAAAGCGTTGGGCATCTCTGCTAATGCGCAGATCGAAGAAGAGGATGAGGAGGGCAACAAAAAGGAGATTGGCGGCGCAATGTGGGCGGCGACGATCGTCTTTTCACTTGCGCTTGCGATCGGTCTCTTTTTCATCTTGCCGGTCACGGTTACAAGCCTGTTTAAGGACACGCTTGGTAATGCGGTCCTGTTCTGGCTTGCCGAAGGACTCTTGCGGGTGGTGATCTTCATCGGCTACCTGGTGTTGATCTCGCGACTTCCTGACTTGCGGCGTGTCTTCGAGTATCACGGCGCTGAGCACAAAGTGATCGCCTGCTACGAGGCACGCGATGAGTTGCGTCCCGACAAGGCTACGCTTTACTCGCGCCTGCACATGCGCTGCGGGACGAGCTTTCTTTTGATCGTGATGATCATCGCAATATTTGTCTTTTCCATCGTGGGAACTCCGGCGCTACCCTGGCTGATCGCGTCACGCATACTTGGAGTTCCTCTGATTGCGGGACTTTCCTACGAGGTGATCAAGTGGGCAGGGCGGAACCGCGGAAAATCCTGGGTACGGGTGCTTATGTCTCCTGGTTTGCAGCTGCAGAAGCTGACGACCCGCGAACCGAGCGCCGAACAACTCGAGGTGTCGATTGCGGCGATGAACGCGGTGCTTGAGGTGGAGAATCCAAGGGAGGCGACAGCCCAGGACAAGGTCGGGATGGAGGTCGTCGCGTGATCGAAGAGCTAATCGATCAGGTTGAGTCTCGCTACATGGAGCTAAACGAGCAGCTTGCAGATCCCAATGTGATATCAGATCGCAAGCTACACACAGAACTTGCCAAACGTCACGGCGATCTCGAGGTAACACACAAGCTAGCGGTTGAGTATCTAAAGGCCAAGCAAGATGCGTCAGATGCAAGCGATCTGCTCGAGACAGATGGGGATCTTTCCGACGGGGAGCGCAGAGAGCTGCAGGAGTTGGAGAAGCAAGCCGGCGAACAGATGGAGAAGCTTGATGAAGAGATCCGCACGTCGATGATCGAGAAGGACCCGGCCGACAAGAAGGACGTGATCGTGGAGATCAGGGCAGGAACCGGTGGTGACGAAGCAGGCCTTTTTGCAGGGAATCTCTACCGTATGCTGACAAAAAACGCAGAGCGAAGAGGGTATTCAAGTGAGGTGCTGTCGCAGAGTCCCGCCGAGGTCGGTGGTTTCAAGGAGATAGTCTTCGCAGTAAAGGGAAAGGGCGCATACAGCGTATTCAAGTTCGAGTCAGGCGTGCACAGGGTTCAGCGAGTGCCCAAGACCGAGTCGCAGGGACGTATTCATACATCGACGGCCACTGTCGCGGTGCTTCCCGAAGCGGAGGAGGTTGAGGTCGAGATCGACCCGAACGATTTGCAGATTGACGTCTTCCGTTCATCTGGCCCAGGTGGCCAGTCGGTGAACACGACGGACTCTGCCGTGCGAATCTCACATAAGCCGAGCGATCTAGTAGTTAGCGTACAAGACGAGAAATCACAGCTGCAGAACCGGGAGAAGGCTATGCGGATATTGAGAGCAAGGCTTCTAGAGCAGGCACAGGCCGAACAGCAAGCAGAGCTTGCCGATCAACGTCGATCGCAGGTAGGAACGGGTGAGCGTTCTGAGAAGATCCGAACGTATAATTTTCCCCAAGGGAGAATCACTGACCACAGGATAAATCTGACTGTCCACAACCTTGAGTCGGTACTTGAGGGTGAACTGGACAAGATCACGTCAGAGCTACAGGCAGACGATCGCACCAGGGCATTAGAGGAACAGGCGGTCAAGGATTAGTGATGGGCTGATGGCGCTTGCAACCAGATCGGCGAGGGAGCTGCTCGAAGGCTCATCGCTGGAGCTAGAAGATGCGGGGGTAGACACTGCGCGACTTGATACCGAGATCCTCCTAGGGATGGCGATGGGTATAACGAGGGAAGATCTCTATTCAGAGCCTGAGGCAGAGGTAAGCCCTGCGGCGGCGAAGGTATTCAGGGCAACGATCAGGCGAAGGTATAAACGTGAGCCACTTGCATACATCGTCGGCCGTGCATACTTTCGACGGCTCGAGCTTGAGGTAAACCGCCACGTTCTGATTCCGCGACCAGAGACAGAGCTTCTTGTCGAGCTGGCAGGAAACAGCGAAAACGTTTTGGATGTGGGCACGGGCAGCGGCGCCGTTGCTTTAGCGATTGCTGATGAGCGTGACGGTGTCCAGGTCACAGCGACCGACATCTCGCCAACTGCGATAACGGTCTCTCGTCAGAATGCCAAGCGTCTCGACCTCGACGTACACTTCGTGCAGGAAGATCTAATCAGCGGCGAGTCCTACGACCTGATCGTCTCCAACCCACCGTACGTACGCAATGACGAGTGGGACGACCTGCAGCCAGAGATAAAAGAGTACGAGCCCAAGGAGGCGCTTCTTGGAGGAGAAGACGGTCTAGACGTGACAAGACGGTTGATCGAAGCGGCACCGGACGCACTGAAGGGCGGCGGCAGGCTCGCCGTCGAGGTTGGCGTAGGTCAGGCAGGGGATGTAATCGAGATAATGCGTGATAGCGGGTTCGACGAGCCAAATATATGTAAAGATCTAGCCCAGCTCAAGCGGGTTGTTTGGGCCAAGAAGTCCTGTGCAGGAAAATCCTGGTGCCATTAGGTTTTAGGCGCTGCATCGAAGGTGGCGGTATCGTTGTCTTTCCCGCTGAAACCGTATACGGCTTAGCCTGCGATCCAGAAAACGAAGAAGCCTACGCGAAGCTCAACCTGCTTAAGGGCCGCTCACAGGACAAGCCCTCAGCGATTATGTTCTTTCAAGTCGAACCGGCGCTTGAATTCGTAGCCGATCTTGATAAAAGTGTGGTGGAAGTGGCAAGAAAACTACTTCCAGGGCCGGTCACGCTCATACTGTCCAACCCCGGGCGTCGATATTTCCTGGCCTGTGGATCGAACGCGAATAAGATTGGGTTACGGGTGCCATCAATGGGAGAGGCGTCGCGTCTCTTTGAGGGTTTTGATGGGCCGATCTTGCAGACAAGCGCAAATTTCTCGGGTGAACCGGCTCCGGGTAACCTCGATGAGGTTCCGGACGGGATCCTCGATCAAGTAGATCTGGCGTTCGACGGTGGTGTTCTTCCTGGAACACCGTCAACAGTTATCGATCTCGTGAGGTTCGGGCCAGAAGGCACATACCGGATAATGCGTGAGGGGGCGCTTCCGGCCGCGGAGGTAGACAGAGCCCTTTCCGCCAGCGACTAGACTAAAAAAGCCAAAGATATGAGAGCAGGGTGATGCGATGAATGACAGTGATAGCGGGTTCTTATCAAAGTCTCTGGCAGAGGTTGACCCCGATATTGCGCAGGTGTTGGCAGACGAGCTGAAGCGGCAGCAATCGACGCTGGAGATGATCGCATCCGAGAACTTCGTCCCACAGTCGATATTGGAGACCGTCGGATCGGTTTTGACCAACAAGTATGCGGAGGGCTACCCCGGCAAACGTTACTACGGGGGCTGCGAGGTGGTCGATGTTTCCGAGCAGCTTGCGATCGATCGCGCAAAAGAGCTATTTGGGGCAGAGCATGCGAATGTGCAGCCCCACGCTGGTGCTCAAGCAAACAACGCCGTTTACATGGCCGCTCTTGACCCAGGCGACAAGATTCTCTCGATGGAGCTTTCCCATGGCGGGCACTTGTCTCACGGCCTGCCGGTGAATGTCTCTGGCAAGCTATATGACGTCGCCTCTTATGGCGTTGATGCGGACAGCTGCGTAGTAGATATGGGGGCTGTGCAGCGTCTTGCCGAGGAGCATCGGCCCAAGCTGGTTATAGCCGGTTGGTCTGCCTACTCACGCCAACTCGACTTTGCAGCCTTCCGTGAGATCGCGGACTCAGTTGAGGCGCAACTGATGGTCGACATGGCACACTTCGCAGGTCTTGTGGCGGCGGACGAGCATCCGAATCCCGTACCGTACGCCGACTACGTAACGACGACAACGCATAAAACCCTTTGCGGTCCTCGTGCAGGCTTGATTCTCTGTAAGGAGGAACACGCCAAGAAGGTCAACAGCGCCATTTTCCCAGGGCAGCAGGGCGGGCCTCTACAGCACGTGATCGCGGCAAAGGCAGTATGCCTGAAACTGGCGATGGGCGAGGAGTTTCGAGACCGCCAGCGTCGCACGATCGCAAACGCCAAAGCGCTTTCCGAGGAGCTTCAGTCGGGCGGGCTGGACGTGCTTACAGGTGGTACCGATGTCCATCTTCTATTAGTTGACCTTCGAGAGAGCGAGATAGACGGAAAGCAGGGAGAAGACCGGCTCGAGGAGGTCGGTATCACCGTGAATCGCAACTCAATTCCCTTCGATCCACGTCCGCCGATGGTCAGCTCAGGACTGCGAATAGGGACGCCGGCGTTAACTACCAGGGGCTTAGGCGAGGAGGATATGCGTGAGATCGGGAAGATAATCGTCTCTGCTTTGGATGATGATTCCAACGAGCAAGCACGAGCGGAGCTACTGGAGAGGAGCCGGGAGCTGATGGAGCGGTATCCCCTCTATCCGCAGCTTTCAACGGTGAGTGCTTAAGAATCTACAACCTCGTCTCGTGTCCGAACGGTCTCCATCACAGTGTAAAGTGGTGCTCATAAACAATGTCCGGTCTTGACGCACTTTGGGCGGGAACTCTCGCAGCTCTCATTACTTTCCTTGTTACCCCTGTAGTTGCAAGGTTTGCAGTGCGCGTCGGTGCGATCGATCAACCGAAGGAGCGTGGCCTACACGATCGGCCCACACCGCGGCTCGGTGGGTTGGCGATCTTTGCAGGGGTACTTATTGCGGGTTTGATATGGCTTCCCGGTGGAGTGGAGACCAGGAGCATACTGCTCGGTGCTGCTGCGATAACAGCAATCGGGCTGCTCGACGATATTTTCGACTTTCCCGCCTGGTTGAAGTTACTGGGCCAAGTCGGTGCGGCACTGATCCCAGTAGCCGGAGGGGTATATATCGACGACGTAACGCTTCCGTTCATAGGCGCATTTAGCTTTGGTTGGGTAGGGCCGGTGCTTACAGTTATTGGAATAGTTGGCGCGATGAACGCAGTTAACTTCACTGACGGTGTGGACGGGCTGGCCGCAGGAGTCTGCACGATCGCTGCAATTACATTTGCTGTCATTGCTCTCTCGCTCGATCGCGAGGCTGCCGCGATTCTCGCAGCAGTGGCTGCCGGCGCAGCAATCGGCTTTCTCTACCACAACTTCCATCCTGCCTCGGTATTCATGGGCGACTCAGGATCGAACTTACTTGGGTTTCTGCTGGCAGTCGTAGCGGTTCAGGGCGTGCTGAAAACGGTTGCCGTCGTCGCTCTGTTCTTTCCGCTGGTCATCCTCGCTGTACCGATCCTCGATTCGAGCTTCGTCATCGCAAAGAGGATCAAGCACGGCACACCGATACATGAGGCCGATAGCTGGCACTTCCATCACCGTTTCGCAAACATCGGCTTCTCACAGAGAAAAACTGTCCTCTACCTGTATACGTGGACACTGATGCTGGCGGGACTTGCAGTTGCACTGCGTTTTATCCCATACTCAGACAGCGCAGGAAGGCTGAACGCCGGTTGGTTTCTGCTTCTTCTGGCAGTTGCGCTGATCGTCTCAGCCGCCAGCATCTATCTGATACTTGTGCTGGAGATTCTGAAGTTGAAACGGTGGCGCGGGGCTCAGCTTCGTCGTTCCAGCCGAAGGCGCGGCGAGCCCGCACCCGAAGAGGCCGAGATCGAGGCCGGAGTCGCACATGAGCTTGAGACCGGCGAATTCCAGACACTGCCACCGCGGTAGCAATAGTCTGTAACAACCTGTTACAAAGTCCAGAGCTTTGGCTATAGTCACGCCACCGTTAGGCACTGAGTCTTGCTTCTCGGCGCGCATATCTATGCGTGACTCAATGTGAGCTAATTGTCTCACCCTACGGCCAGAAAATGTTTGTTCCAGGTTCGGAAAACGATGACGGCTGGCAAGCCACCGAAATCCGGCTCGATTGCCGGAATGCTGCTGATATCAGCAGTTCTTTTAGGCTTGGCGGTAGGGTTTGCAGTCGGCTCGATAGTCGGCTCAATGGCGATATTCGTCACAGTCGGGGGTTTTATAGGACTGATTGTGGGGTTTTGGGTTGTCTACAGCCGCTTTAAAGATATCTAAGGGGGGCACACTGCGTATTGCGAAGACTATTGATCTGTGGCTCGTCGGCCTGGCATTACCCTTTTTTCTGGTTGCTGGCCTTCCGATTCTTGGTTGGGTAACAGCCGCGGGCATCTGGATCGCACAGCGTCTCGTCCAGGCATACTTTCGCAAGCGTGTATCGAGCATGGATGAGCCACGCCGGGTTACTGGGACAATCGTGATTTCGACCATGATCCGTGCTTGGGGATCGGCTGCAGTTGTGCTAGCGGTCGGAATTCGCGACGAGCAGGTCGGCCTGAGCGCAGTGGTGATGATCATGGCGCTTTTCTCTGTTTACTTTGCCGGCTCGCTTTGGGAGCGTTACGTGGAGATGGGCCCCGGAAGTGGGGGAAAGTGATGTTCAAAAAGAAGATTCTCTACCCGTTGATGTTAGTTTCGATGATGCTGTCCCAACCAGCCGTTGCTTTTGCGGTTGAGGTCAATGAGGATTTCAAGCCGCAGGAAGAGTTCAAGTTGGACCCTTGGGTACCGATCCACATCGGCCCGCTCGATCTCTCGATCAACAAAGCGGTCTTCTACCTTCTATTGGCCTGCATTGCGACGATTCTCTTTTTCTGGTGGGTGACTAGGCACTTAAAGAACAGACCGGATACAAAGCAGACGATCGTTGAAATTTTGTATGACTTCTGCGTCGAGACGCTGGGGAAGGCGAACATGCCGGAGAAGGTGTTCAGGATCTGGTTTCCCTATGTAGCCACGCTGTTTATATTCATCTGGTTTTCAAACATGATCGGATTCATTCCACTGCCCGTTGATACTCACAACACGATCTCGCTCTTTGGCATTCAGGTTCCTCAACTCGCCATCTATGCGGCGACTGCGAACTTGAGTGTTCCGCTGGCGCTGGCGTTCATAAGCGTGGGCGCCTACCACTACGAGGGAATCAAGGCAAAGGGGCCGCTCGGCTATGTGAGGAGCTGGATTCCGGATGGCGTTCCCTCGGCGGTTCGCATTCCGCTTTTTTTCATCGAGGCAATCTCACACTTTGTGCGCTTGATCTCGCTCTCGGTTCGACTGTTCGCCAACATGCTCGCCGGGCACCTGTTGATCCTGATGATGCTTGGCTTGATCATCTTGCTCCAGACCCTGGTAATTGCTCCGATCGGGTTGGCGGTCGGTACCGGTTTCTACATTTTTGAAGTAGTCTTAATCGCCTCATTGCAGGCATTCATATTTGCGATTTTGACAGCAATATATCTCGGTGACTCTGTCGCCGAGTCTCATTAGGGCCTTAGGAGTATGTGATCGATGACATCGACATTTGATGAAAAAAAGAGACAATTCAAGTGAGAAGGAGGTTTGAAAATGATTGATCCAAGCATGATTATCGATATATCCCACGCGGTTCCTTTTGCCGCAGCCGACGAGGCTGCCAACGGCAAGGCGATTGCACTTGGACTGGGTACGGGACTGGGGGCGATTGGGCCAGGCGTTGGCGTCGGCTACATCTTCGGAAAGACAATTGAGTCGGTTACGCGTCAGCCGGAGATGAAAGGTGAAATTCAGAGCATCATGTGGCTCGGTTTCGCACTGACCGAGGCGATTGTGTTCTACGCGCTAATGATGTCGTTGGTTGCGTTCTTCATCGCCTGATGAAAAACAAATCGTTTATAAGTATCAACACAAAGATCGCATCGATCTGTGGATCCACGCTGGTGCTTTGGCTTGTGTTTGCGGCACCGGTGCTGGCTGCAGAAGGAGAAGAAGACAGCGGCAACTTCCTTGTCCAGCCCAAAGGCGGGTTGATGGTCTGGACACTGATTGCGTTCTTGATCACTCTGTGGGTGCTGAAGCGCTTTTTCTTCCCCATGATCCAGAAGTTTCTCGACGAGCGCAGGCGAATGATTCAGGAGACCGTCGATATCGCAGAAAGGACAAAGAAGGAGGCCGACGATCTGCTCGAGGAGTATCGCCAGCGGTTGACAGAGGCCCGCGAGCAGGCAGACGAGATCCTTAGCCGTGCACGCAAGGCAGGCGATGCACATAAAGAAGGGGCGATCCAGCAGTCCAAGGAGAAGCAGGAAGAGATGCTTGCACAGACGCGTAAAGAGATTGAGACAGAAACACGTCTTGCCCTTGAGCGCATCCGAAAAGAAGTGGCAGATCTAACTGTGGTAGCGACTGAGAAGGTCACGCGCAAGACACTCGACGACGCAGATCACAAGCGGCTTGTCGAGGAGGCGTTACAAGAGGTGGACTTCTCTCTATTGGGTAATGGCGGGGACTCTCGCTAGCCGGAGATGATTGGTAGATAGACGATGGAAGAACTTGCAAGGGTCTACTCGAAGGCACTGTTTGAATCCGCCAGCGACGCGGATAAAGCCGACACTGTCTACGACCAACTTGGGGAGTTTGCAGATGCTCTTAAATCAGACCGCGAGCTTTCCTTTTTCTTCTTCTCCCCCTACTTTTCAAGCAGTGAGAAAAAGGATGGGCTCGACAAGGCCATCAGTGGAGCGGACCAGCTACTGGTCAACTTCTTCAAAGTTCTTTTAGATAGGCACAGGCTCCCGATTGTCTTCAGGGCCCGCGAACAGTATGGAAAGCTGCTCGATGAAAAAAACCAGATCCTTAACGTCGAGGTTACAAGTGCCGTAAAGCTAGATAAAGCAACGCTCGAAGAGATCAGAGCCAAGGTGGAGGACAAGACCGGGCGGAAGGTCTCTTTGAGTGACAGAATCGATGACAATGTTGTAGGCGGGCTTATATTGCGCGTTGGAAACTTTGTGTTTGACGCAAGCATCAGGCACCAACTTGAAAGATTGAGAAAGCAGGTTGCTAGCGCAGCTTAGAGCCAGTCCCTACTAAAGGGACAGGCTTTTAACGAGTGAAAGGAATTTATTAATGGAGATCAGATCTGATGAGATTACGGAGTTAATAAAAAGTAGGATTGAAACCTATGAACGTGGAGAGGTAGACCTCTCAGAAGTTGGCACGGTTCTATCGATCGCTGATGGTATTGCCCATGTTCATGGACTCGAAAACTGCATGTCGCTGGAGTTGCTTGAGTTACCACACGATGTGACCGGCCTGGTATTGAACTTAGACGAAGACAGTGTCGGTGCCGTGCTTTTCGGCGAGTGGGAAAAGATCGAAGAGGGCGACAGCGTCAAGCGCACCGGCAGGCTCCTCGATGTGCCAGTTGGAGACAACCTTTTAGGACGCCTTGTGGACCCACTTGGTAACCCGCTTGACGACAAAGGAGATGTCAACACAGAGGAGCGCAGGCCAGCAGAGTTCAAGGCTCCGGGTGTCGTTTTTCGTCAACCCGTGAAACAGCCGATGATGACGGGGTTGAAGGCGATCGACTCGATGATTCCTATCGGCCGTGGTCAGCGTGAGCTGATAATCGGTGACCGGCAGACCGGCAAGACTGCGATCGCAATCGATGCGATCATCAACAATAAGGACAAGGACCTGATCTGTGTCTACGTCGCGATCGGGCAGAAGATGTCAACGATCATGCGCGTGAAGGAGACGCTTGAAGAGGCAGGTGCTATGGACAACACGATCATCGTCGCTGCGCCTGCAAATGAAGCTGCACCGATCAAGTATTTGGCGCCATATGCGGGCTGTGCAATGGGCGAGTACTTCACGTACAAAGGACGTGACGCGCTCTGCGTATACGACGATCTGTCAAAGCACGCATCGGCGTACCGGCAGATGTCGCTGCTCTTGCGTAGGCCACCTGGGCGTGAAGCATTCCCGGGAGATGTCTTCTACCTGCACTCACGCCTGCTCGAGCGCGGAGTCAAGCTATCAGACGAGATGGGTGGTGGGTCACTTACGGCACTGCCCGTGATCGAGACCCAAGCCGGGGACGTAGCAGCCTACATCCCAACGAACGTAATCTCGATTACCGATGGTCAGATATTCCTAGAGTCTGATCTATTCCATTCGGGAGTGCGTCCTGCTATCAACGTCGGTATCTCGGTATCGCGAGTTGGCGGTAGTGCTCAAACGAAGGCGATGAAGTCGGTTGCAGGAAAGCTACGTCTCGACCTGGCCCAGTACAGAGAGCTTGAGGCGTTTGCACAGTTCGGGTCGGAGCTAGATCCAGAGACCCAGAAGAGCTTGGCACGAGGTGAGCGGCTCGTTGAAACGCTCAACCAGAAGGAGCGCCAGCCTCTGGAAGTGGAGGATCAGGTTGTGGAGATATTCGCTGGAACTCAGGGGTATCTTGACAGGGTAAAGGTCGAACGAGTTGGTCAGTTCCAAGAGGATCTACGAGATCGCATGTGCGCCGAGCACGCGGATCTATTGAAACGGATAAAAGAAACCGGCGAGCTGTCGGACGACGATGAGCAGACGTTGGCCAAGGCGGTTGCCGAGTTCGTTGATGACTTCGGCCCCGACTTCGATGAGGAGGGCAAGCCAATTGAAGCCGGTGAGTCGGAGCGTGTAAAGAAGCGTGAGCAAAAATCGGAAGCTAGCGAGTCGGAAAAGGAACCAGCAGTTGCGTGATTTTCGTAACGGTTGATCGGAGCTTTAGGTGGCAACACAGAAAGACATAAAGGGGCGCATCGCTTCGGTTAAAAACATCCACAAGATCACTCGTGCGATGGAGATGGTCGCTGCTGCCAGACTGAGGCGGGCTGAGCAGCGCATAGAACGTCTGCGTCCGTACGCAGATGCAGTACGGACGATGTCGAGGCAGGTTGCGCGCGCCGCTGGGCGCGTGCCTCAGGTGCCGGTTCTGGCCCAACACGAGACAGTCTCAAACTCGGGGATCCTTCTGATAACAGGAGACAGGGGCTTGGCAGGCTCGTTCAACTCGAACATAATCAGGCGTGGCCTTCTAACCATGGACGAGTTCAAGCAAGAGGAGGTCGCTACCAAGTGGTACGTTGTCGGCAAGCGCGGCGTCTCGTCTCTTTCGTTTCGTGGTGAGAAGGCAGATGGCAGCTATACCGGCGTTACAGACAGACCGGCGTTTGCCAATGCGAGAGAGATAGCCAGGGATCTGATAGCCGATTACGCAGACGAGAAACTTGATCGCGTCGACATCGTCTACAACCACTACATCTCGCCACTGACTCAAGTGGTGACCCGCGAGACCCTGTTGCCTCTGCAGGAGGCGAAAGTACTGGCCGGCTTGGAAGCCGATGAGAGTGAAGTAGATGACAGCCAGGATGACGATAGGCACAGTGCACTGTGGCTGTACGAGCCGGATCCCGACGAGATTCTTATGCGCTTGGTTCCGGACTATGTGGAGATAACTGTATTCCGAGCGATGTTGGAGTCCACGGCGTCGGAGCATGGAGCGCGCATGACTGCGATGCGCAACGCATCAAAAAACGCCGAGGAGATGATCGAGGATTTAACTCTTAAGGCCAACCGAGCGCGGCAGGCCGATATTACGCAGGAGATTATGGAAGTAGTTGCCGGTGCGGAAGCGCTTAGCTAGATAAGAGGAGCATAAAATCGATGACAAGCAAAAACGGTAAGAAAAACACAGGCACGATAAACGCAATCCAGAGCGTTGTACTCGACTGCGAGTTCAAGGACAAGATGCCGGAGATCTACCACGCACTGGAGATCGAAGTTCCAGCTCAAGACGGCGGCAAGCCAGGCAAACTTGTTGCAGAAGTGCAACAGCACTTGGGCGATAATCGTGTGCGTGCTGTGGCTATGGACTCCACTGACGGTTTGAAGCGGGGCCAAGAGGTGATCGATACCGGTGAATCCATAACCGTGCCCGTCGGCGAGAAGACCTTAGGGCGGCTGTTCAATCTATTAGGCGAACCGATCGATGAGGGCGACCCGGTTGAGACGGAAGAACGGTGGCCGATTCATCGCGACGCGCCCGAGGCCGAGGACCTCTCATCATCGCAGGAGATCTTGGAAACCGGTATCAAGGTTGTCGATCTTCTTGCGCCGTATCTGAAGGGTGGGAAGATCGGGCTCTTCGGAGGAGCCGGCGTAGGTAAGACCGTGATCATCATGGAGCTGATCAACAATATCGCCACAAAGCACGGTGGGCTATCTGCCTTCTGTGGCGTCGGTGAGCGCACCCGCGAGGGTAACGATCTATATCAGGAAATGCAGGAATCAGGGGTGCTCGATAAGACGATACTTGTCTTCGGCCAGATGAACGAGCCTCCCGGAGCAAGGTTGAGAGTTGCACTTTCAGGCCTGACGATGGCTGAGTATTTCCGTGAAACAGGTGGTCAGGATGTGCTGCTTTTCATCGACAACATCTTTAGGTTCGTTCAGGCTGGGTCAGAAGTCTCGGCACTGTTGGGTCGAATGCCCTCAGCTGTTGGTTATCAGCCAACGCTTGAGACCGAGATGGGCCAATTGCAGGAGCGGATCACCTCGACACGTAAAGGATCGGTCACGTCGGTACAGGCGATCTATGTGCCTGCCGACGACTTAACCGATCCGGCGCCCGCATCGGTGTTTGCCCATCTGGATGCAACGACTGTTCTCTCACGCTCGATCGCCGAGATGGGAATCTATCCGGCCGTGGACCCGCTTGACTCGACCTCGACGATACTGAAACCTGACATTCTGGGAGAGGAGCATTACAAGGTCGCGACTGATGTACAGGAGGTCTTGCAGAGGTACAAAGAGCTGCAGGACATCATCGCAATTCTCGGTATAGATGAGCTCTCCGACGAGGACAAGTTGACCGTACAGCGGGCTCGGAAGATACAGCGGTTCCTCTCACAACCGTTCTTCGTTGCCGAGGACTTCACCGGTCGCTCCGGTGAGTATGTGCCGGTCGATGAGACGGTCCGTGGCTTCAAGGAGATCGTTGAGGGTAAGCACGACGACGTGCCTGAAAAGGCCTTCTACATGCAGGGCACGATCGATCAGGTACTAGAAGAAGCTGGTAAGGAGTAGGTAAAAGCATCCGATGGCAGATTACGCGAAATATCCGGTAGAGGTGCTGACGCCCGAGGGCGAGGTGTTCAACGGCGAGGTGGAGATGCTCTCTACCCGTACGACTACCGGCGAGATCGGCATACTGGCAAACCACGCGCCTCTGATGTCGATCCTGGATCCTGCTCTTCTACGTCTGCATATGGGAGAAGACGAGGTAATAAAGTACGCTCAAGGCGAGGGCTACTTGCAGGTGTTTGACAACCACGCGTTGGTTCTGGTGGAGGATGCAGTCGAACCCGATCAGCTCGATGTCGATCTACTGCGGTCGAATCTTGAGGAAGCGCAGAAGAAGTTGGCAGATTGCGACGAGGGAAGCGCGGAGGCACGAGCAGCCCAACGTGATATCAAGCGTAACGAAGTCTTTATTCAGGTTGCAACCGACCAGCAAACGTAGTAGTTCTAGCTGATATTTCTATACCTCAGGGCCGTGAAGCCACCCAGTATGAACACGGCAGTCCATGTGGCCAGTGCGATAGACACAGTTGCATATGAAAGTTTGAGATTAGGGCTATTGTCGATACTTGTCAGAGTGCCAAAGCCCCAGACAACGTTTGAGTAGATGTACTCGCTTGAATCGGTCCACTGCAGCTCCAATGCACCGCCGATAAGTCCGTTTACGATGTAGATAAATGCAAGTCCTACAACCACAGAACCGACTGTCGATTTAAATATCATCGCCACGCAGGCGCCCAAGGCTGCAGCTGAGAAGATCATTACAGTCGATTGTCCCAGTCCCCCGAACCACTGCAGTACGGTATCCGAAAGCCAGCCACTCTGCGTTCCAATTGAAGTGAAAGCAGATGCCAACGACAAGCCCAGAAGACCACCGATGCCCGCGGCCATCGCAAACACCAGAGATACCAACGCTAGAACTATCAGCTTTGCCGTCCAGATGACCATTCGGTTGGGCTCTCGTGCCAGGACCGATGGGAAGGTGTGATTGGCAAACTCCCAACCACAGGATGAGGCACCGAATACAAGCCCGAGCAAAATGCCCAGTAGCGACACCAATAAGTAGCTGTCGCGAATCAATGTCGGCAGTTCGGCTGGCTTCTCATCGACAAGAATAAGAAAGAGGAAAAACCCAACAAACGACAACCCAAACAAAAGTAGCGCCATCACCCAGGTCATGCGCCTGCGCACCAGTTTTAGGAGTTCCGAGTTGACTGCGTTAGCCACTATCTTCTCCCCCGATATTGTCGTCGGTCAGCTGTAGAAACACTTGTTCCAGGGAGGGGTCTTGCTCCAGT
>SDBV01001779.1_pt1 | contig 32219 bp, 28 predicted proteins | sample 2277081 | NCBI WGS metagenome assembly SDBV01 (sample SAMN10402039, study PRJNA504765) | marine sediment metagenome | isolation source: marine sediment core GS10_PC15, 223 cmbsf | place: Arctic Ocean: Southern Knipovich Ridge | collected 2010 | reverse complement strand
TGTCGTCGGGTGCGGCGCTGGCGACGGTGGTGGGCGTGCTGATCGAAGTGCCCGTCATGCTGATGCTGGTGCGGATCTGTCTGCGGACACAGGGCTGGTTCGGCAGTGGCGAAACGGTGTAACTGCACAATGACACAATAGGTCAACGGTACGATGGCACAACGGTACAACGGCCCGGCGGCATCTGCGTCCATGTGGGGCGGCATCTGTGCCAAGAGGTCGGGGGGCATTACACAATACAAAGAACCGGTTGCGTTTTTGTGTGCCGGTCTCTACAATCGGCCAGGCGGGGTGACAACTGTCGTCTCGGCAACAGGGGTTGCAATTATCGTTTCAGTAACAGGCAACACGGGGCGCAATATGTGAATTCGGGGTCGATCCTGATGGATGCGAAGAAACTGGAAAAATACAGCTCGGCGATAACGCTTTCGGACATGGAGGTGTTCGTCTTTCCGGAGCTGATGTACAGCCTGGTGCTGGCCAATATAATGAGCCCGATCATCTGGCGGTGGCGTGACGAGGACTGCTTTAGGCGGCTCGAAGGAAAAAGCCCGTACAAAAAGCTGATGCGACTAAAACAGTACATCATGGACGAGTACGAATTCAACCTGGACCTGAACACGTGGGGACTGACGCATAAAGATGTCGAGCTGAGACGTTTTGAGCCCTTCATCCGCCCCGAAGATATTGCCCGCAGCAATGCGCTGTTCGGCTACACGGGCGACAAATACTACTTCGATGTCGATATCCGCAGGCATTTCGGCCTGGACAAATACGACGGCGACATCATCCCGTACTGGAAGACCGAAACTGTCGAGGCGATGGATGCGTTTCGATTCAAAGACGGCTACAGCACAGGGGCGGGCGAATGCGTTTCTCTGTCAACGTTATACGCCGCGGCGGCGTTCGTCGTCTGCGGCATACCGCTGGAGGATATCTTCCTGGTGCTGACGCCGCTGCATTCGCAGAACTTTATCGACACACAGGAGGGCGTTCTGACCAACAACCGCAGGCTCGTCACCAAGTCGATGTGGTTTAACGGGACCGCCATCTCCGACAAGTCCCAGCGTGCCCTGCGTAACGAACAGGTTACAATCGTCGCGCACAGCACCGGCTGGACGCATTGTCTTTACGACCAGGCCACCATCGACCCGGCAGAGTATCGACGATTTACAGAACGCCTGGGCCGTTACCTGGCCGGCGAATTTGACTCGCTTATGTTCGCCAACTTCCTGCGTTCGCGCCGCCAATACCAAAGACACTTCCAGTTCTGCCGTCAGCGACGGGGTCAATTCATGTTCGTTGCCGCTGAGGTGCTCTTCGGCTATGAACACGGCAGCAACTTCCGCATCGCGGACAATACATTCGACAAGCTGCTGGGCGAAGTATCCGACGATGATTATTCGCCCTACAAGGCTCAGGATCGGCTCTGCTGCGAACAGCTCATGGCGTTTGTGCGGTATGAAAAAATAGACATCGCAAAGCAGCAGGGCCGCGGAAGGCTTGCCGAGTACCTGTCGGCCTTTGTGCCAGAGGCCGTCGCGTTGGTCGAAGATCTTTACGCCTTCGTCCATCTCGAACCCAAGCTGCCCGGCGATGACAGGGAGTACATCGAAACCGAACCAATCAGGCTTGATGCAAGCATGGGACGCGATGAAGTTATCGACTATCTCAGTGGTATGCGAGAGGTCAGCGAGACGGCTGACCTGGCATTTTACGCGTATCGCGATATGGATAGCTGCAACTGGCGGCCGTTCGCCAATGCGGCGATGCAGCGGTGCCCGGTATCGGTCCAGGCGTGCAAAAACAAGACCGTCGAGCAGGCATACCAGTGGCTCGGCGCGATGGCTAACGCGTCCGTCTATGACGGCAGGCGACTGGCTCAGCCGGACGAAGTGGTAAACTACGGCACCGGCGACGGCATCGAAAAGGCGTTTGCCCTGGCCAATATCATCTGCGCCAAAGACCCAGCCCGCTCGGTCGAATTGATAATCGACGGTGCCAACGTTTCGCTTAGGATCAATGATGGGGCCGATGCCAGTGCGGGTGTTGGTGTCGATTACCGCTTCAGCTCCGTCAAGGGCATCACTAAGACAATAACGTTGAGCAACAGGGACGACTGATGAGCGGATCCGGGCATGGCAGATTCAGTATCGCAGGCACGTTGGCGGCGATGGGGGCGCTTCTCTGCTGGTCTATCGGGCCCATCTATATCAAACTGCTGTCGGGGCATCTGGACTTCTGGACGCAAAACGCGGCTCGATATTCCGTGGCATGTCTGTTCTGGCTGCCGTTCCTGGTTTACCGTATCCTCGCAGGTCGGCTGGACCGTCGGATATGGCTGCTGGCGCTCGTCCCATCGGCTGCCAATGTTGCGATGCAGAGTTTCTGGGCGTTGTCTTTCTATCACATAAACCCGGCGTTCATGTCTCTGCTGTCCAAATCGTCCGTGCTGTGGGTCGCCGCCTTTTCGGTTATCCTGTTCAGGTCCGAACGAGCGTTGCTGAGGAGCAAACGGTTCTGGGTGGGCATTACGTTGGCCGTGGCAGGCGTGTTCGGCGTGATATTTTCGCACAGGGATTTCGCTCTGGAAGGTTCGGTCATAGGTATCGTCTTTACATCATCGGCGGCGTTTTTGTGGGCGGTCTATATGGTCAGCGTCAAGGTTTTCTGCCATGACATTGATTCGCGGTGCAGCTTTGCGGTCATCAGCGGCTACAGCACCGTGGGGCTTGTGGCACTTGCGATGTGTTTTGGCGATGTTTCGCGGATAGCCCAGTTGGACATGCGTCCCTGGTCCTGGGTGATTATCTCAGCGGTCGTAGCCATCGCGATCGGCCACGTCCTTTACTACGTCGCCATAAAGCGTATCGGTGCGACCATCCCCGCATTGCTGCTGCTGGCGACGCCGTTTATCATCCTGTCCATCTCGCATTTTCTCTTTGACGAGACGTTGACCGTGGCACAGACATTGTTCGGCCTGGTCCTGATAACCGGCGCCGCCATCAGCACCTGGGCACAACAGCACTTGGCCCCATCCTCCGAGTTGAAGTGCAGGATGAAAAGGGACTAATTGCCACAAAAACTCATTATCGGACCCTGTGACTCTCTGGGAAATGCGCAGGAAAATTAAATTATCCTGTTGAAATCTCCAAAAGAAACCGATACCCTATACTAAAGAACGGCTGGTATTTGCAGAAAAACTGCAAAATAGCACATAATTTTAGGGTGTAAATCCAATGATTGTCGAATTTCGAGTCAAAAACTTCAAGTCTTTCAAAGAAGAACAAACCCTGAGTTTTGTTGCCTCTGGCGGCAAAACCACCCTGCCGGAGAATTGCCGAAAACAAGGCCAACTGAACCTGCTTACCGCGACAGCTATATATGGACCGAATGCATCGGGAAAAAGCAACATCATTAAGGCTCTGGGTATAATGCGTGGGATTGTTCTGGATTCTGCCGATTACAAACCAGGGCAGGACCTGCCTGTAGTCCCTTTTATATTCGATGAGGATTCCAAAAATGAACCGACTCTCTTTGAGGTCGTTTTTGTCCATGAAGGCGTAAGATATCAGTATGGTTTTACTGCTACAAGCAAACGTATAGTAGAAGAATGGTTGATTGCTTATCCTAAGAATCGGGCACAAACATGGTTTGAAAGACCTTCAAAAGATGCTGACGAATGGAAATTCAGCACTTATTTCAAAGGCGAAAAAGCAGGTCTTCAAGAAAAAACTCGTGAAAACGCACTCTTTCTTTCGGTTGGACCTCAATGGAATAATGAACAACTGACAACGGTCTATAATTGGTTCAAAGAGCATTTACGAGTTGTCACAACAGATTTTCCGTGGGCCCCTATCACCGAGGACCTGCTTTTAGTTGCCGAAGAGGGCTCACAGGAAGCCAACTCTTTTCGTAAGGTTGTACTTGCCTTATTAAAGGAGGCCGACCTTGGGATATGTGACATTTCCGTTGATACACAGGATGTTGACGAGACTAAACTTCCCGAATTCTCCTCAGATGATTACCGTAAGAAGGTGTTGGAAAAGCTAAAAAATAATCCTCCAAGGATTGTCAAAATGGCCCATGAGAATAAGGAGACCGGACAAAAATACTTTTTGAGTTTCGAGGAAGAATCTAAGGGAACACAGGTGTTTTTCAAGTTAATCGGGCCATGGTTGATGGCCTTGGCGCATGGTATTACCGTAGTGATTGATGAGATCGAGTCGAGCCTGCATCCTTTGTTGACCCGTGAACTTATAAATATGATGCAGAACCCGGAAACTAATACTAAAGGCGCTCAACTTGTTTTTGCAACGCATGACACCACGCTTCTTGATCCGGAGTTGCTCAGAAGAGATCAGATATGGTTTACTGAAAAAGACAAAGCCGGAGTCACCAATCTGTATTCGATGGCTGATTACAAGGTGAAGGCCAGAAAGGGTGAAGCCATGCAGAAGCGATACTTGTTCGGCCGATACGGAGCAATACCTGTTCTGGAGGCCTTCTCGCTGAATGAGTAGTCGAAATCGTCGAGCCAAAGACTTCCGGCGTCCGCCGCCAACGAAGACCGAACGGCCTTGTATCCTGATTGTCTGTGAAGGTGAAAAGACCGAGCCTTCCTATTTCAATGCCCTCAAGGGGGAATTGAGGCTGTCCTCCGTAGATGTTGAGGTAGAGGGCAAAGAGTGCGGCTCTGCACCGATCAGCGTAGTAAATCGTGCCATTGCCATGAAAAACAGGCGTGCAGAAATCGCCGCTACAAGCACGACAAAGAATCTTTACGACGAGATTTGGTGCGTGATAGATGTGGAGTGTCCTCCTCACAAGACGCTGGATAACGCATGGATCAAGGCCCGTGGCAACCAACTGAAAGTCGTACTAAGCAATCCAGGCTTTGAATACTGGTATCTGCTTCACTTCGAAAAAACCAGTGCATTGATGTATGGTAACGACAAAGTGATTGAACGATTAAAAAACCATCTTCCGAACTACCAGAAGAATGATCCGGATGTGTTCAGTAAGATATACCAGAAGACAGACACCGCCATTTCCAACGCAAAGAGTGTAATTGCCGAAAAGCATTACGAAGAAGACCTTAGAACCTGTAATCCTTCAACCGATGTACACCGCCTCGTCGAGTATGTCAGAAAGATGTAACGTGCTCAGGCTCTCCATACACAATAGCGCCTAACCGAAATCTTTCTGGAAAAAGTTGGATTTATGCGAACCAATCCGTTACTATGTGAGTATATTGTCATATAGTTGGGGCATGGGGGCGGGCGATAATGGTATGTTCAAGAGAAGGGCTATGACGAAAAAAAAGGCCAGGCAGATTTTGTATGAAAAGCAGGCCCGGATCGCACGGGCGATCGCGCATCCGGTCCGCGTCGCGGCGGTGGACTGCCTCAAAGGCGGCGAACACTGCGTCTGCGACATCGCCGAATATGTCGGCTCAGAACGCTCAAACGTCTCGCGACACCTCTCGATAATGGTCTCGGCGGGCATCCTGCAAAGCCGAAAAGACGGCCTAAAAGTCATGTACAAACTCAAAACCCCATGCGTCACAAAATTCATGGCGTGTATGACCGATGTAGTCAAACACCAGGCAAAAGAAAATGAAGGACTGCTCAAAATGATGTAACCCATGTTGGCGTTTGGCGTTTGGCGTATAGTGGTTGGGGACACTATTAGAAGGGATGATTCTTGAAAAGTGAATGGAAGAAGCTGTTACTGATCGCAGCGGTGTTTGCCGGCTGTTACTTTTTGCCGGTCGGCATAGCGCGGTTCGATAACGCCATCGGCGAGTCGCTGCAGTTAGTCAAATGGTACGCTCGCGAACATGTGCTGCTCTGCCTGGTGCCTGCCTTTTTTATCGCAGGGGCCATCGGCGTATTCGTCAGCCAGGCGTCCGTGATGAAATATCTCGGCGCAAAAGCGAACAAGCTGCTGGCCTACGGCGTGGCGAGCGTGGCGGGCACGATCCTGGCCGTCTGTTCCTGCACGGTACTGCCGTTGTTTGCGGGGATCTATAAGATGGGAGCCGGCCTGGGCCCTGCCACGGCGTTTCTGTATTCCGGCCCTGCGATCAATGTGCTGGCGATCGTACTGACTGCCCGCGTCCTTGGCCCGGAGTTGGGCATCGCACGCGCCGTCGGAGCGGTCATTTTCAGTGTTGTAATCGGCATCTCCATGCACCTGATCTTTCGCAAAGAAGAGAGCGAAAGAGCTCAGGTGCCCATCGTCATGCCGCAGGAACATTCAAAGCGGACACTGTGGAAGAACGCCGTCTATTTTGCCGTCATGGTAGCCATCCTTGTATTCGCCAACTGGGCACGCTCCGGCGATGTCAGGGCGGTGTTTCTGTGCTGTCCGGGCGGACTTACCACGTACAAGGTCGAAGGCACACTGCTGGAGAAATCCGACGAGTCGGTCAAAATCCTGGACACGGCAGGGCAGGAGCACGACATCCCCGTCGGACAGCTCAAAGACTATGGCGAACTGAAGAAAAACTCGGTATATGAACTGATTCACAAGGCCCGATGGGCAATCGTGGCGGGGTTGTTTGTGCTGCTGGCAGCCATGCTGGGCGGCTGGTTCACCCGCGGGGAACTTGGCCAGTGGGTCGGGGCGTCGTGGGGCTATGGAAAGCAGATACTGCCGTTGCTGCTGGCTGGTGTGCTCATTGCGGGGTTTCTGCTCGGCAGGCCCGGCCCGGACAGCGAAGGGGTCATTCCCAGGCAATGGGTCAACGCTGCGGTGGGCGGCAACTCGGTCCGGGCGAACCTGTTCGCATCGATTGCGGGGGCGTTTATGTATTTTGCAACGCTGACCGAAGTGCCTATACTAAAGGGGTTGCTCGGTGCGGGCATGGGCAAAGGGCCTGCGCTGGCGCTGTTGCTGGCGGGGCCTGCGCTGTCGCTGCCGAGCATGCTGGTGATCCGTTCGATCATGGGAACGAAAAAAACAATCGTCTTTATACTTCTGGTAATCGTTATGGCGACCGTATCGGGAATTATCTTCGGGGCGGTTGTCGGAGGCTGAACAGGGGCAGAACGGGGGCAGAACTATGGTAAAGATACAGATACTCGGCACCGGCTGTGCAAAGTGTAAGCAGCTTACAGAAAACGCTGCTGCCGCCGCCAAAAACATCGCAATCGACTGCGAGCTGGAAAAGGTAACCAGAATTAACGACATCATGTCCTTCGGCGTGATGGTTACGCCGGCGTTGGTTATCGACGGGCAGGTAAAGGTCGTCGGCAAAGTACCGTCCGTCGAAGAAATCGAAAAAATGCTCGGATAACCATTAATATGGGAGACTAACAAATGTCGCAGAACACGAAAAACATACTGCTTATCGCTGCGGTGGTGACAGCCGTTACGGTCGTAGCGTTGGTCAGGCAATCCCGTATCTATACAGTCGCCGAACAACTCGACAGCAACGTCCAGCCCGGTACGGGTAGTCTGCCTGTGCTGATTGAATTCGGATCGCACACGTGCGTCGCTTGCAAAAAAATGATGCCCATTCTTGACGAAATCAGCAAGGAATACGCCGATAAGCTGACGGTCAGGTTCGTCGACATCCAACAAAATCCCGCCATCGGGCAAAAATACAACATCCGGTTTATGCCCACGCAGATATTCTTCGATGCCGCTGGAAACGAAATTTTTCGACATGTCGGCTTCTGCCCCAAAGAGGGTATCCCCGCTCGGTTCGCCGAGCAGGGGGTCGATCTATACCCTTGGGGGTAGTAAATTTCCGCGAGTAAAGTTTTAGCCACTGTTACTGTTGTAAAGCTACTTAGCCGCGCATAAACGGGAATTGGCAATTGTGGGCAGTATAACCAACGCCCTTGACCAATCGTCGCTTTCAGCCCAGATAGCGGCCTTTGCGTGGGGTATACTCAGCGTCCTCCTAAGCCCCTGCCATCTGGCGAGCATTCCTTTGGTTATCGGTTACATGGGCGCACGCGAGCACCTGACAAGCGGCGGCGTGTTAGCTGGACAGCATATAAACAGAAGATCGGAGGCAAAGATGGATCCCCGGCAACTATTCGCAGATGATCGCATGTTGGGTGCATGCGTCTATTGCGGCGGTCCGCCGGACACGCGTGATCACATACCATCGCGGGTACTGCTTGATGAACCGTTTCCCGACAACCTTCCCGTTGCCGACTGCTGCGAGACTTGCAATGCCGGGTTCTCACTTGATGAACAGTATCTCGCATGTTTCATTGACTGCGTGATTGCTGGTTCCACATTGCCCAGTGATGTTGCACGGCCGAAAGTCGCACGCATTCTCGCTGAGACTCAGGGACTTGCCTCTCGAATCGCCGCGTCTGAAACGGAAGGGCCGATCGGCCAACAGATTTGGGAGCCCAAAATTGATCGCATTCACAATGTATTGCTAAAACTGGCTCGTGGGCACATTGCATACGAACTCAGTTTGCTTCAGATTGATGAGCCATTATGCATCACATGCACCCCGATCATTGCTATGGCTGATCGTGATGTTGAACACTTCCTGAATCCACAAGAAACGCCATTCTGGCCTGAAATAGGAAGCCGCGCATTTATTCGAGCGTGCAAACAGGTTCCAGAACTCGCCGCAGACCATTGGCAGGTTGTACAGCCCGGGCGTTACCAGTATCTTGTCAGTCAGGCCGACGGGTTGTTTGTAAGGATTCTGCTCAGCGACTATCTCGCATGTGAAGTTCGCTGGGATTAGTTGACCATACGGGCTGCCTAATAAAACGCTCAACCGGAGCGGCGGTTGGGTGGGGTCATATCGTTGGGGCTGAAAAACAATTGCGTTATCAGCGGCGAAACTGCCGGGATTACACCGACTCGGTGGCTGCCATGCCCATCTTTTGAGTCAGGCGATCAAACTCGTCGAGCGAATAATAATCAATAACGATTCGCCCTCGATTGCCCCGTTTGGCTGCGTCGATGCGTACCTTTGTCCCCAGGATATCGCGCAATTGCTGCTCCAGATCGAGGATGTGCGATGGTTTTTCGACAGTGGGCTTGCTCACCCTGGCCCCCTCAACCGAGAGCCTCACAAGCCTCTCAACCTCCCGGACACTCAGGCGACCTGCAAGAGCACGGTTGGCAAACTTGCGGCGAATGGCATCGGTAGGAAGCGACAAAATGGCTCTTGCATGTCCCATGTTCAACTGTCCGTCAATGAGCATCTGTTTGACTTCTTGTGGTAAGTCCAGTAGCCGCATATAGTTAGAGATAGCCGACCTGTCCTGGCCAAGTTTTTGTGACGCCTCGGATTGAGTAACATTAAAGGTCGAAATATACCTTTGATAGGCAAGTGCCTTTTCGATCGGGTTGAGATCGGTTCGGTGAATGTTCTCCACCAAGGCAAGTTCGAGCATTTCCTCGTTGTTGGCCTGGCGGAGGATCACCTGGGTCTCCGTCAGCCCGGCCAGTTGTGCCGCCCTGAACCGGCGTTCACCAGCGATTATCTCGTAACCATCATCAGCCTGGCGTACCAGGATCGGCTGAATGATTCCGTTGGCCTTGATTGATGCAGCCAGATCGTCCAGACTCTCGTCATCCCACGTCGTTCGGGGCTGGTAGGGATTGGGTCTTAGCTGACTGAGATTTACGGTTTTGGCGAAATTATGCAGCTTCGGGTCGGCTGGAAACCCGCCCCTGTCGCTGGGCACGGTCGCAACTTCGGCCTCTTCGGTCGATGCATGCCTGACAGGCCCCAGAAGCGATGCCAGCCCCCTGCCCAAATGTGGTCTCTTATCCTTTCTCACCATTCTTGCTCCTTCCACAGGTTGCCACTATTTCCGCAGGCAACGACCCTCTGCCGGGAACCATCCATGCCTGAGGCAGACTTCTACCAGATAGTTCGGATATTTGCCAGCCAAAACTGTAGGGAACCTCCAAAAATTTGGTATCGTCCCAAAGTTTGTGGATACGCTGGGCAATTCGACAAGTTTTTCTTGAATTGTCATTTGCGTTTTTCGCTTTTTGGGCTGCCAGCAGAAAGAACAGGGCCGGATAATTCAGCCCCATTCCGCTGTATAGCCATCAGATTCGGTGATCGGGTTACACCGCCTGCGTCACCAACGTTACTGGATGGAAGTCAATTTTTATCTTTCGCAACTGCAACTGGCTGAGTGTTTCATGTGAAACACGTTTGACTCGAACCGTCTGCGGGGGCAGGTTCCACGTGGAACCCGGCTGACCGAGCGGGAGTTTTTGTGTTCTGGGGCTTTGCGGCTGGGTTGGCTGTGGGTTTCGCTTCGCTACACCCGCGGTTATCGTTGTTTAACCCCTTCGGGGTTATGGATTCCTGCCTTTGCAGGAATGAAGATATAAAGAGAAAGCATCCTTAGGTATGACAAAGGACAAATAGGGGGATTGGGAAGAAAAAACCCCGATTCTCGATTCGGGGGCTAAGGACGGGGGCACGGCACACCCTGCATGGCGGTGGATTCCGGATCAAGTCCGGAATGACAATATGGGGACGGGGCGGTGGATTCCGGATTTAGGCTGGGGTGACAAAATGGGGGCGGGGTTGTGGCTTTTGGACCAAGGCCGGGGAATCGGCGGTTGATGGTCGCGGGGTGGTGGTTACAGGTCGATGTTGACCAGTTGCTTGATGCCGTACCGCTGGGCGATCTGGGCGTCTGCCTCCCGGAGCCTGCCTCGCGGGATCACCACGGTAGGGCTGTCCTGTTCAAATTCTATGACATCGAACTTCGCGTCGGGGCTGCGTCGCTGCGCCGCGATGATGTCGCTGAGTTTGCCGATCGGTTGGCCGTTGAATTTTGTTATGACCATCCTGCCGAGGTTGTGGTAGCCCAGGTTGATCTCGTGCGGCAGGACGTAGCTCAATATGACGATCTTGCTGCGCTGCCGGCTCGGGTCAAACATCATTTCCCGATAATACTGGTACAGGTGCGGCGGCACCTTGCCGGACCAGTCATCTCCCCACATACCCATGTAGGGCCTGGTCAGCTTCTGAATGACAAAGCCGCCGGTAACAATATACTCCGGCCCCCTGCTGAACTCATAATATGGTATGAGCATTTGTTCTGTCGGGAAATTTTTTGCCTGTGCGGTCAGTTGCACTCGTTTTCCGTCGCGCCAGAGGTCAAAGGTGATATCTTCGCCGACGCTGCGGCTCGTAATGAGATGATTGTACAGAAGAGGTCCGTAGCGGGGGTCGTCAAATCGGCCGTTTGCGTCAAGTTCCCGCCCTTCGATTGCCAGGATGACATCGTTTACATCCAGTACATCGCTGCCAGTGCCCAGTTGGTGTATTTTGGCTACATGGATTCCGCCGGTTATGTCCGCTGGTATTTTCAGGTATCTGCGCATCGACGGGTCCAGCAGTGTCGTCGTTCTAAAGCCGACTGCCCCGAATCCCGCGTAATCATGGCCTGCCGCATCCTGCAGAAACTTGTTTATCGTCTCGGCGGGGATCAGCCCTGCTTCGCCATTTTCGTTATTTGCCCAACAAGCAATTCCGATGGGTTTACTGTTCATTGTATAAAGTCTTGCCCGCCCTGATGCCTTTGGGCTATTGCCCACGATGTAGTTCAGAAACCTGGCGTATGAGACCGTTGACTGCGGGACCTCGACACGGTCCATGTATCCGCGTCCTGTCTTGACATCACCGTTGACGTCCAGCCAGGAGGTTACAAGTTCGGCGTCCCGCTCGAAGTCGTCGCTGAAGACGGCTGGCTCCAGCGGTTCGCCCGCCGAGGAGGCATCGAGTTCCAGCAGAGATAGATTGCTCTGATAGTCCACGGCCCTGACTGTTGCGGTGATAAATTCGTTTTTGCCGTGGCGGCGCACCTTGATCAGGGTGGCATCGGCAATGTTCCAGGCGGTTGTCAGCACGCTGTAGGGGCCCACGGCAGTGCCGAAACCGCTGCGTCGGACGATGTCGGCGGGTTTCCAGGGCTGGAACTGTTCGTACGAATACGCCGATATGTCCAGGTACACCAATGAGTTGCTGAGCGGTGATTCGGCGGTATCAGTATTGATATCGTCGCTGGCTGATTGCCCCGGCTGTCCGCAACCGCCAAGAATCAGGGCTGCTGTAACCGCAAAAACGCACATAAGACTATGGTTGGTGATCATCACATGTTCTCCTCCAGGTTGGCCTGGGCTGGGACGTTGTACTTTTTGAGTATGTCCTGGTGACGCTGAACGGCTTGTTCATTGTCAAGTATCAGGGGCGTACCGCCGTTTATGAATTTGATAACGCAATAGCCCCGCTGCGGCTCGGCAAGGGCTCCGGGGACGTCTTCCAGCCGATGAACGGTCTGGCCGTTGATGCTCTCAAGCACCATGCCCTTGAAGTCGCCGCAATAGGCGTTCGCCTCGTCGGGCAGCACCTCCGAAAGCACAACATACTCCTTTCGCTGCCGGTCCTTATTCAGGTAAAATGAATTATGAAAGAGGTAGCGAAGGTGATGGGGCATGTCGGTTAGCCAGTTTCTGCCCCAAATTTCCAGGTAATTACGGCTGAGAGGCACAAACGTCAGGCCTGCAAAGACGCAGTAACGTGGCGGAATGTCGTACTGTCTGGAATAGTCCAGCACAGGTCTGTTCAGGGCAATCCTGACACGGGCGGTCATCTCTTTGCCGTCGCGATAGTATGTAACATCCATCTCCCGGCCAATCTGCTTTCGCTCGATCGCCTCGCCCATATCCAGGGTTTGCCCGTATATATTGATCATCCCGTCATTGTCGATGTCAAACTCGTCCATCCGGGAGATCACGTCGTTGGCCTGAAAGACCTTTTCAACTGAACTGTTCAGCATGGTGCTCATGACGACGATGCCCTGTCTGCCCGGCGGGACATTTAGATATTCGGCAAAGCTGGGGTTGTGCATGCCGCGAAAGTATGTAAAGCCCAGCGAGCCGAAGCCGTCGTATGTGCCGTCCTCAATGTCCTCCAGGAAGTGGCGAATAATGGTTACGGGGATCATGTAGCCGATATTATCGGCATCTCGCAGTCCCTGGAAGGCCACCCCGACGACCTTGCCAGCCTGGATGACGGGGCCGCCGCTGTTGCCGGGATTGATCGCGGCGTCTGTCTGGACGACCAGGTGGGAGTCGGCTTGGGTGTGGCTGTAAGCACCTGCCTGTACACGACTTACGACGCCTTCGGTGACCGAGACCGCCCTGCCGCCGACGGGAAAGCCGTATGTCTGAACGGTAGAATTGACCTCTGGAATGCCCCCTATTGACAGGGCCACAGTATCGGCGAAGAACTCTTTGTCAAGCACGGTAAGAATCGCCAGGTCACAGTCATGACCAACGTACATGACAATGGCGGGATATCGCTTGGGAAGGTTCTGCTTTTTAATCTCTATGTACTTGTTATTACTGATGTTATGTGCATTGGTCAGGATGCGATTGCCCTCGATGACAAAGCCTGAGCCCACTCCCTGGCTCATCGGCTCCTGCTTCCACGGGGTAGCGTAATCGAAATCCTGTGTGACGCTGCGAATCATTACCACCGACTTTTCAAACGTCTGGACGACGCTGCCGACGTCAGCCGGAGGGCCCTCAAAGACGCTCTGGGCCGAGATACCTGTGCTGAAAACACAGAGAACCATTGTCATCGCCAGTGTATTCGGCCGGCGGGCCAGCGAAAGGAGAACGTGGTGGAACTTTTTCATTTTGCGGCACTCCCAAAAACACAACCCGGACTCTCCGGCAGATATCACCGCTGCCGGCTGTTCCGGTTTCGAGCAGAATTCGATCTACGTTTTACATAACATCAGCAATCACAACAGGTTAGCTGAAATCGTAATGCTTACGGACGGCCTGTTCCACGTTCCAGATACACTTGAGACCGACAGGAAAAATCACCATGTCGCCCGGACCGAACGTAACCGCATCGGCGCCGACAGGGTGGTCGGTAACCGTAACACGCCCCTCCAGGACCAGGCACGTCTCAGTCTGGGTGTAGTCCCAGTCGAACTGGCTCGGCTGGCAGTTCCAGGTTGGCCAGGCCAGGCACTTCTGCTCCTCTTCGGCGGTGGGCCTTCGGACGACTATGTCTTTGGCAGTGGGCATATCAAACCTTCCCTTTCTATTTGCTGCTCAAAAGCAATTATCTGAGCTTGTACACCAGACGGGGATTATATCAGCTTACCAGCGCAGCGGGCAAGTTTTTAGCCCGGATTTTGTAATGTAATCGCTAAAAAGTCATTTTTATTGCTCTTGCGGGAAAGTCGGCTGTTTCCATGTTTGTGGTGTGGCTTATTTTCCTTGCATTATTTTTCCGGCCCCATATACTTTGACGGCTTGTAAACTAAGGTTGTTTCAAAACTGGAATCGGATTCATTCCCGGCGGAAGTACAACAGTGTTCGGGGTTCTTATGGGTTTTGGGGACGGGTTCTGGCAGCGAGCGAGTATCACATCAACTATCTGGAAAAGGTGACATCATGAACATAGTCAAATGGATGCGCAAGAATAACCGTAAGATAATGGCCTTTGTTGTTATCTTTATCATGGTCTCATTCGTGGGCGGTATGGCCCTGCAGCAACTTCTGATGCAATTCGGCAGTGGCCGGAATCGGGACGTTTATACGTACCGGGGCAACGGCAAGATCTCAATGATCGACGTTCAGCAGGCCGAATCCGACCTGACGATCCTGGCGACGATGCAGATGCCGCTGTTTCTATTACAGTACCCTACCCTGAAAGCCAAGCTTCTGGGGCAGTTGCTTTTTCCGGACTCACAGAACGCCCCAGCCCTGTATGACGAAATGAAAAGCGGAATAGCAAGGGGGGGGTTGCGTATAGAGCAGGGCGACATCGACCGGTTCTTCACCACGGACACCGCCACAAGCCCGATCTTGTGGATACTGCTAAGGGCCGAGGCCAGAGAGGCGGGGTGTATCGTCCCGCGTGAAAATGCCGCTGGCATGTTAAAAGCAATCATTCCACAGCTCACCCGGAACTGGCCCCAGGGTGCCTTCTCAGCGGCGCAGATGGTGGAATACATGATCAAACGCAACCACGTCCCCGAAGAAAAGATACTCGATACGCTGGCGGATTTGTTGGCTGTGCTCAGTTATGTGCAGATGGTTACCTCCAGCGAAGACATTACGCTGGCACAGCTAAGGGCAACCGTCGTCAGAAGGGGGCAGTACCAGAACCAGCTTGGGCCTGAGACCGTCAGTGCCGAATTTGTCAGGTTCGCTGCCGAAGACTTTGTCGATCAGCAGGGCGAACCGACGCAGACCGAACTGGAACAACAATTGAATGCCTTCAAGGAATACCATGCCGGCCAGATAACCGAGGTGAATCCGTATGGCTTTGGCTACAAGCTGCCGGGGCGGGTCAGGCTTGAATATATCATCGTCAAGCACGACGACGTTCGCAACAGCCTCAAAGAGCCGACCGCCAACGAGATGGAACAGTTTTACCAGGACAACCTGATACTGTTCCAGTACGAGGACCAGACCGACCCCAACGACCCGGATTCGAAGGTTACTAAAACCATGACCTACCCTGAGGTTATGTCCAGAATAAAGCAGACTGTGCGGCGACAAAAGACAAACCGAACCGTTGAGATGATCATCAACGAGGCCCGCAGCAAGGCTGAGTCGCCCTTCGAGGACATTGATGTGCGTCAGGCAAGCAGCGAGATACTGGCCGCGGCCGCTGACGACTATTCAAAGATTGCCGAGCAGGTGGGCAAGAACTACGGCCTGAAATTGTATGCCGGCCAAACCGGGCTTCTCGGGGCTGAGGGCATCGCCGGCGACATCAGCCTGTCGAAATTATCTTTGCAGGGACAGAGCCGAACCCCCGTGCGTCTTGGCAGGATCGTCTTTGCCGTCGAACAGCTCGGCATTACCAAGCTGAGCCGATTCGAGGTGCCTGCGCCGAAGATGTGGGAAAACATCGGGCCGATGAAAGACAGTCCAGGTGAATATGCCGGGATGGTTGCGATTGTGCGTATCATCGAGGCTCAACCGGCAGAAGCGCCGGCAAATATCGATGTCGCCTTCAACATCGAAGGTTCGAGTGTTGGCGGGCCGACTGTGTCGAAGGACAAAGCGTTCTCCGTCCGGGACGAACTCGTCCGGGACATCAAGCTCATCAAGGCCATCGCCATGGCCAAAACGCGGACAGATGAGTTTGGCCGAATGGTCCGGGACAGCGACTGGGACAAGGCCCTGGTGCAATACAACGATAAATACGGCGATGGCGAAGGCTCCGCGTCGAAGCCGGGATCAAAACAAGTCAAACTCGAAAAAATGATCGACAAGTCGCCAATGTCCCCACAGGACATCAAAGCCTCCCTGGTGATCATGGAGGACAATCCGATGGCGATTCGTTACATTAAGGATATGGTAAAAACCGCAAAACTTGCCGAGCGGTTCCGCACACTTCTGGAAGATGAAAAGATTGAGGCGAAAGATATCAGAGCCGTTGTTGAACTCAAATCAAGCGCCGCCTTTTATGTTGTCAAAGATGTCTCGCGCAAGGCGGTCACCAAAGAGGCCTATTACAAGGCCAAAGGCGCAACCGCCTGGCAGTTGGACAATACCGTCTCGGACAGCATCGCACTGACGCATTTCATGCCGGAAAATATCATCGCGCGGATGAAGTTCGTCCCGATAAGGGCCAGGAACAAGGTTTCCGACGAATCGACGACAACCCCGCAGGACAATGACCGGGACGGCAAGGACGATCAAAACGCAGGGGATACCTCGGAAGGAGTCTCTGAATGACGCCTAAAAACAAATTCGACCATACGATATTCCTGATCGTCGTCGGCCTGCTGGCGTGGGCAGTGCCCGGCGCGGGGCACTTTGCCGTCAAAGAACGCAAACGCGCCGTCATAATCTTCGTAACGATAACGGCGACATTCCTGGTCGGGCTGTACGTCGGCTCAATCGGCGTCATCGACTCGGTCGGAGCCAGGCCCTGGTACATGGCCCAGATAATGACGTCTCCGGCGGTCGGCGTTATCGCCAACATCACCAGCTCCGGCCAATACGAATGCTACGGACGCCCAGCCGACGTCGGCCAGATATACACCTGTATTGCCGGACTGCTGAACCTGCTGTGTATCATTAGTGCGGTCTATATGGCCTATGCCGGCCGAGGCGAAATAATCGGACACGAGGAAGAAGAAGATGCTGTTGCCTGAGTCCATATACCTGCTGGCCGGCTTCGCCAGCCCGATACATATCGGCACAACGCCGGCTTCAATGCTCTGGATGTTTCCGCTGCTGGCCTCCATCGCTGCCATCTATAAGGCTACGAAGCTGCGGGTGCTGTTCTGGCCGAAGTTCTTCAAAGAAACCGCCATACTGTTTGTCACCATAAGCATCTTTATGGTCGCCACCGCTGTGATTTTGAATATCCTTGTGTGGTACTTCACGGGCTGAGCGGGGCGAAGTCCGAGATTCAAAAGCACGGATAATGCATGGAGGGGTTTGGAATTGTTGTCTTGCAGGTCGGCGGGGTCGTCAAACCGGCGATTCGTGGGCGGGGAAAAATGTAAACCATGTATCGGTTGACAGGGGGCGGCTGGAGGTTTAGTATGGGGGCGGGAAATCAGGCATTCTAACGGTTGGGCGGACAGATTGGCGGAGCAAATAGATGGATACATCAATTTTCAAGGCATACGACATTCGCGGGCTTTATCCTGAACAAATCGACGAGGTCACGGCGTGGAAGGTCGGGCACGCGGCGGCGCAGTTTTTGCGGTCGCTGCTGCGGGGCTACGAGAGAGGACAGGCCAATTCCCAAAGCGTCTGCGTTGGTCGTGATATGCGGACGCACAGCCCAACGATCGCCAAGGCGATGATCGAGGGGATGAACGCGACCGGCGCTAACGTGATCGACATCGGTATGATCGACACGCCGCAAATGTATTTTGCGATAAATCATCTGGGTACGTGCGGCGGTGTGCAGGTTACGGCGTCACATAACCCGGCTGAGTATAACGGATTCAAAATTTCGGGCAGAGAGGCCAAGCCCGTGGGAAAGGATACCGGCCTCAAAGAGATCAGGCATATCGCATCTTCACTGCTGCACACCAAGGCCAAAAGCAGCGGGTTGGTGGAAATGTGCGATATGTCAGAGGAGTATAAGAAACATGTCCTGAAGTTTTTGAGTCCGGAGATACGGCCGTTGCGTGTTGTCGTGGATGCATCCAGCGGCATGGCGGGCAAGATGGTCCCGATCATCTTCGGGGACCTGCCCATCGAACTGGTCGGGCTGAATTTTGACCATGACGGGACATTTGTGCACGATCCGAATCCGCTTGTCGAGGCGAACCTGGCGGAGTTGAGGGAAACAGTCGTCCAGGAGCAGGCGGATTTCGGGGTGTGCTTCGACGGTGACGCCGACAGGCTGATGACGGTCGATGAACGCGGCAATAACATCGGCTGTGACATTATGACGGCGCTTATGGTGCCGTATTTTTTGAGGGACAATCCGAGTTCGGCAATCGTCTATGACCTGCGAAGCAGCCACGTTGTGCAGGAAGAAATTATAAAGCATGGTGGTATTCCCCGGCGAGAACGGGTCGGGCACGCGTTTATGAAAAAGACGCTGCGAGACAGCCATGCGGTGTTCGGCGGAGAGCTTAGCGGGCATTTCTATTATCGTGACAACTACTTTGCCGATTCGGGTATGATTACACTGGTGCATCTGCTGAACATTCTCAGTGAAAAAGATATGCCGATCAGCGAGATGGTCGCGCCGTTGCGTCGTTACTGGGCCACCGGCGAGATAAATTTCGAGGTTGAGGACAAAAAAGCGGCGATGCGGGACCTGATGCGGAAATACAGCCAGGGCCAGTATGACGACCTCGACGGGGTTACGATCCAGTTCAGAGACTGGTGGTTTAATGTGCGTCCGAGCAATACCGAGCCGCTGCTGAGGCTTAATGTCGAGGCTAATGATTCGCGTCTGCTCAAGGAAATGTTCCGCGAGCTTTGCGATTATCTTGGCGAGCCGGTGGACCATTAGCCAATAGCATTTAGCCATAGCGTTCAGTACGTAGTTGCCAGCATCCAGCATCCAGCATCCAGCGTATGGTCGTTGGCATGTGAACTCAAGTTTTGAGCCAATAAAAAAAGGCCGAGCAAAAATATTGCCCGGCCTTTAATCTATCTAATTGAGTTATTATAAAATTCAATCTGTCTCAGGTCTAAGCCAACAACCCATTTCAATTACATACACACCTTCTCGTTCAGTGGATTTTAGCATCGGGCTATACTTAATATTGCGATATTTACCATCCGGCCAATTGTCATGTCCTCCATTTTCAGAGCCTACACCGCCTTGTTTCGCTTCATTCAGCCACAATACGTGAAAATCATTTGTCGCACTCAGGTAACCTTCGTCCGTTATAAAATACACATCCAGCTTAAATATTGGCCCGCCTTTCTTTTTATATTGTTTGCGAAAACTGCGCGGCAACCTTCTACGGTAATTCGAAGGTAACTGCTCAACTGAACCGTCATACTTGCCATGTAGGCGTACTACAGCCTGTTTTAATCCCGGTGTGCCCTCAATATCAATAATCGCTTCTTCGCCATCCAGCACAACTGCACCTCGAACATTAGGCATTTCTACAAGCGGCGACTCAAAAAATTCTATCGCTTTCACAGGGGCTTCATAATCAAACATGATCAAGTCGTAATCGCCATCTTTATGATAGACTTTCATCTGCATCGGCAAGAGAGAATATTTACCAACCGTAATAAAAACGCTTTCTAAAAAATCATCATCTACGGGCGGATCAAATTCATATATAAGAAAATCCACACCGACATTAGCAGGCACCTGTTCGTTGAACGATTCATTATCATGTGACAATAGACCTAAAGTGAAAACTTCAAAAAAGGTCTGTCCGTCAGCAAAAAAATATGATGGCCCCTTACCAACCCTTCTGTTGTTCTCATCAAATTCTTGTAATACTTGGCCGTCATCATAAGACATGCCGCCTCTCTTTCCACGCATAACCATTCTCCCATGGTCATACCATGCCTCAAAATCGTTTTTAAGAACATTATCGCGACATTTAAAATAGTAGACATGCGCATAATCAGCTTGGGTAATATGATTAGATACATCTGCCCAGGCAACGTTTGTACCATCAACCGACCCGCCGAACTGATTTATACCTATGAGTACAGCAATGATTATCACTGCTGCTGTAGCGAACTTTGTTATTTTACTTTTCATAATTATTCTCCATACATTCGGCTTATCACAAACCGGAGTTTTTTGTTTCGATTTGGACATTGCGTTAACGGCATCGCTGAGAACGACTTTGTCCACATCGGTGTTGGTTTCGATATTTGTTTGTGTAAACATTTTTTCTATATTATCCGAAGGCTTCATTTTTCTACCTCGCTATCCAACAATGACCTCAGTTTATCAATTCCATAGCGGTACCTGCTCTGGACTGTATTAATGGAAGTTTGCTGCAATTTAGCAATTTGCCTGAATTTCATTGAGCCATGCAAGTGCAGGGTGATCACTTCCCGCTGCTGATACGAAAGCTGCGAAAGAGCATTATTAAGCCGATCAAACTGTTCATTACAAACGACCCATTGCTCGGGCCTTGGCGATTTGGATATAACCGATTCGGCCTGATCCAGATCGCCGGCTTTGCGAAGTTTTTCGTGGTTATTAACATTCCGTGCACGGTTTGCCACGCATGTCGCAAGAAAGCTTTTCAGGTTACCGGTCAGCTTTATACTCTCGGCCGATTGTGCCAGCACGACGACTACATCGTGAACAACATCTTCGGCAACACTCTTATCAGTGACCAGCCCCGCCGATATCTTCAGCAGATAATCCTTGTACTTGCTATAAATACGGCAGAGGGCTTCGGTGCTTCCACGTTTAAATTTCCAAATAAGCAGCTTGTCTTCCATACTCTCAATTCTAATATTTATTGGCCAAATGATCGCGATCTACATGTAACACAAATAACCATTGTATTTTAGTCTAGCAAAAAAGAAATATTTCTGAGATTTTAACGGATTTCGGGCCAAATAGCAAAAAATAGACGTTGCAAGCTTGTACCTGTTGAGGTGATTGTGGAAAACAGCGGACTTATCGATCAGGAAGATATTTTTGATAAGATGGAGTCTGCTAGTGAGGCAGTGGCAGGTGAGAAGGTGGATGTGGTGTGATTTTGTAAAATTTGATTTGAGCCAATAAAAGAAGGCCGAGTAAAAACCTCGGCCTTCTTGCCTTTTATGAAAACTTTTACTTAATTTTGATTTAGATAGTAATCAACCCTGTCTTTGCAGTCTTTTATGTATTCTTCCTGCGACAACTCAGTTCCAGGTTTCTTCCATGCTTGAACCCTGTTGCCATCCGACTCGGTCACGACCTTTGTAAGCAGGAAAGAGTGAACTATAGGAACGAATTCCTCTCCAAACAAGTACACCTCCTCACAGATTTCGCTTAAGGATGATAATTGCTCTTCGGTCTCTACAAGTGTTATATTGAGCCTAAATTTTTCCTGTGTCAGGAGTCCTTCTGCTTTTAATTTTTCCTTGAGTTGATTAGCTATATTAATGTGGACATCAACATCACAGCTATAAGCTTGTTTTGCTTTACTGCCAGAAGGAATGAGGATATACCAGTCAACTTGAATGCCATCATGTTGCATTTTAGCCAACAGGATTGGCTCGTCAGAAGTGTCGAGGTACATTCCAGATTCATCGTATATTCCTCTCAGATCAAAACCTCCATAATAAGTCCACGGATGACCGATGCTAATTTCATCCCTTACCTGTTCTGTGAGACGGTTTGAGCATACAAGGTATTTGAATCCGTTTCCAAATTTTAACTCGTGTACTGCAAACACAAAACCTAAACTTTCACGTTTGAATATTGCTGTCTCCAAGGGGAATACTTCTTCAATCAACTCACGCGGACCAACAATTTCCACATCTGTATCAAACTCAGGCAAAAACAGGTTTTCATCGATCTCTATGTCGTACTCTATAGTTGCAGTCGACTTGATAAGTTGTCCATTTCTTTGCTCTTCCTGCTCAAACTCCAGTATACGATGTTGTTCATTGACCCAGACGCTTACTTTTTCGCTACCGGTTGACAGAGTGTACATTTTACATGGAATGCCATCAATAACCTTGTCGCCGGAGGTCATCCTTTCGTGATCAAAGCGAAGCCATTCGTACAGATCTTTGGTCCATTCATCTTGTGATCGATAACTGGCAATTTGTGCTACGAGCTTATCCCCTATAGTGTATCGCCACTCATGTTGATTGTTATCGATTCGTATATTTGTTTGTTTTTCATAGCGTTCCTCTTCTCGCACTCCCTGTTCACAATCATACCAGATTTCATTGTCCTTAAACCAATGCCCTTCTCGAACCTCTGTCATAACAACATGAATCGAATGCGCTTTTTCGAAAGCATCTTTTACTTGTGCATAAACAGTTTTTCCGTTTCCGAAGAAAACTAATATTCCAAACACACAAAAAACAATAGCTGCTGCTGAACTAAATTTTGTTATTTTACTTTTCATGATTAATCTCCATGTATTTTGTTGTCTGGTGTTTATGTGTGGACCTTTGGCTTGATGCATTTGATTAAGAAGGTCATCCAGTACGGCCTTGTTGACGGCTGGATTTGTTTTAATCTTTGTGGTTTTAATCAGTTTTTTTATGTTGTCTGCCGGTTTCATTTTGTCACCTCGTCATTTAATATTGACCGCAGTTTGTCAAGTCCGTAACGATATCTGCTCAAAGCGGTTTTAACTGAGGTTTCCTGCAATTTGGCAATCTCTCTGAACTTCATTGCCCCTTGTATGTGCAAAACAACGGCTTCTCTCTGCTCATAGGGAAGCTGAGCCATAGCATCGCACAGTCGCCGGAACTGTTCGTCATAGATGATCCACTCGTCGGGACTCGGCATGTTTGAAACAGCGGGCCCAATTTCGTCAAGACTGACTGTTCTCTGCCGGGATGTCGCTCTGTTGATGTTACGAGCCCTGTTTGCAACGCATGTAGTCAGATACCCTCTGAGGCTTCCGGTAAGAGTGAAGTTGCCTGAAGCACCGACAAAGGCGACAAATACATCGTGTACCGCATCTTCAGCTTCACTTCGTTCTCTTAAAAGCCCGGCTGCAATCCGTAAGAGGTCGTCTCTATACTTTTCATAGATCGCCCGCAACGCGTCTCTGCTGCCGCGTCTTAGCTTCCGTACAAGTAGCTTGTCCTGGAGCACATCAAGTCCTCATAAAATCGCTTAACGACCGTCACTTATACAACACCGAAGGTGCCGGTTTTACTTTAAGAAAAATGTTTTTTCCGGCTTTTTAAGATTTTAAGGGATTTTAGGCCAAAAAGCATGAAAAAGGCTCTCTGAAATAATTTATGGGTAAAAATAGCAGGAATCGCCTTCGGCGAAGCTAAAGTATTACCAATTATAGATAGATATTGCCTGTTGGCGTATCAGAGATTAGAATGTCGGCGGAAACAGGCGTCGCCCAGACATGATGCGGATGAGTATGAACGAGAGAGGGTAGAGATGGCCAAACAACAATACAGCGCGTATCAAAAGAAGGTAGTCTCCGATTATTACGATAATCTGGATACGATCATGCTGGGCAGGCTGCAGGAATTGGTGACAGAGCTTTATCTGGCTGAGAGTAGGGCCAAACGGGACAGACTCTGGGAGCGGGCCGAAAAGGCGATGACCAAGTTGAAGATAAAGCCTGCAATCATCAGGCACATCCTGGACAAACGCGACGTGACGATACTGGCAAAGAACATAGAGGACTGGCTCAAGGCCTCGGGGAACTGATGCCGCCTGGGCTGTCAACGGGTTTTGGGGGGGGGACCGTCAACCTGTTGGCTGTTAACCACGACAGAACTATCCGAATGAATGGCTCGAACCGACCAATTAGTGCTGTCATTGCCCTGCTGTATAGTGTATAATGTGGGGTTGAGCGTGGGTTCTTTGACAGATTAATACGGGGGCGAATGGCTTGAACCGACTAATTAGTTCTGTCATTGCCCTGCCGTATAGTGTACAATGCGGGGTTGAGCGTGGGTTCTTTGACAGATTAATACGGGGGCGAATGGCTTCGACCGGACAGGTAGATGGTCGGGTTGCGTGTCCAGGACGTCGGTTGGCCTGGCTAATCATCCGACACCTTAACTTAATTGGCAACACACAGTTGCGAATGGCTGCCTAGATAGAGCGGCCCGTTCATCCGAATCTTTTCCGCAGGTTCGGAATGGGCGCCGATTAGCGGAATAGCCCAAAGGAATGTTCACGGCCAAAGGGCGAATTTCAGTGAACTAGCCGATTCGTGAGCCTGTCGTTTGGCGCTCGCTGAGGCGAAATTCAAATGAACGACTACACACGTAGATGCCCGACTTGAAATGTCACGGGACGGGGGTTCGAATCCCCCCGCCTCCATTTGGTTCCCGTAACGTCTTATATAAAAAGGGTTTATGGAAAGAATCTCTGCAAAAATGCTTGCGGGAGCATATCGGACTTGTATTATCTGTTTTGTGAGTTAATTCACACATCTGATCTACCCGTTTGATGTTATGCTTCCGTGTATCTAATGGCACTACTATGTTTGGATACCGGTGCTGATTTTGTAAGATACCTCGGCGCGTATATAGCCAAAGTAACCCATGTCCTCAAAAAACGAGTGATCCGAGTATACCGTATAGTTGGAACTGTAGAGCTTACCGAAAATTAGTGGCGGAAATTCCTTGAAATTTACAGTATAATGTGGTATAATGCGTTTGAGAATGAGGGGTTATGGCAACAATATGAGGAAATCACTGAAAGCAAAACTTTGAAATATAGGCATTTGATTATAATCACATTCCCGCTGTTCGAAAACTCCCGTTTAGCAACCAATTAATTAACCTTCCAAAGAAAATGAATCCAGAACAAGAACGAACGCCGGTTGACAGGCCATGTGGGCGGTTTCTTATGTTAACAGACACAACAGAATCAATTCAGCACAAGTTTTCTGTCTTTGCAATACTGAATTTGAAGACTTTCTGCCCGGAAAAAGAATATGGTCAGACTCATTGAAAAAAATAGAATATCGAATGTACTTACGCCTTCGCAACTCCGCTGTCTTTCAAAAATACCAACAATCAACATAACCACCGGCTGTTTTCATAACTGTATTTACTGTTATACAAAAGGCTATTCTCAGTATCCCGGAGACGGCAAAGTAATGCTTTTTGCTAACACCGCTGAGAAGCTATCCGAAGAGCTTGTCCGAAAACGAAAGAAACCTCAAGCTGTTTATTTTTGTCCTTCCTGCGATCCTTTTCAGCCAATTCCGCAAATACTTGACCAGACATACAAAACAATGGAAACGCTGCTTAAAGTCGGCATCGGTGTTCAGTTTGTCACAAAGGCAATTGTGCCGGCTAACTTCATCAAACTATTCGCAGGCTATAGCGATTTGGTGTGTGCCCAGGTTGGCCTGACTTGCGTTGATGATAATATCCGAAAAATCTTTGAGCCTGGTACTGCAAGTGTTTCTGAAAAACTTTCAACTTTACATAAATTAGTTGAGATTGGTGTTATGACGGGAGCCCGCGCTGATCCGCTCACTTTTGGTGTTATGGACTCAGATAAATCCCTGAGTGACCTGTTTTCCGCAATTTCCGAGGTTGGCGTTAAAGAAATCGCGATAGGTTACTTGTTCCTCAGACCAGCTATTCGAAAAAGTCTTGAAAGAAACATAAAAGACAAGCAGCTTTTATACAAATTGCTTAAACCTTATTCTGATGGTACCACGCTTGCCATAGGCATGAAGAATTCGCAAGGTCTTGCTTTACCGAAGGAAATAAGAGAAAAAGCATTTAAACGAATCAGAAGTATCGCTTCAGATTTCGATGTTTCCATCCACATTTGCGGCTGCAAGAATTCAGACATTACAACCGAATCCTGCCACATCACCAGACTTATCTCTCGGCCACAGGCAGAACTATTTACATAGGCTGGCTTAGTAATTTGGACAAAGCAGAAAGCCCCGCCGTACACAATAGGTGAATCTACGCGATGATTTTCGCGGGAGTAATACGGGAGCATTTGAAAGCCAAACTCTGATAAACTGTGATAAGTTCTGAGAATTTTTAAGTGTTTGCAAAAAAGAGTTTTATGTTGTATTTCGTTGTTTTACAAGGACTTATGAAAATGGCCTGACGGGGGTTCGAATCCCCCCGCCTCCATTCCCCGTACAATCTTTCCGGCACCTCTCAGCATAACGCCTATATCGGAGCCGTATGGCAGCACCAGGCCGATGAGCTGGGTGACTTTTATACCGGCTCGATCGACGTAGTCGCTTCAAAATCGGATTAATTTATAAACCGAGGTCGCCGCCAGAACTGCCGATGGATCTTGTTATAACGGATTGCACTTCGCCTTTAGCATTTAAGGTTGTAACCTCTTCGGTATCAGCTATGCCGTCGCTGTCGGTATCTATTAGATTGATCGACTCTGTGGTTTCGTCATCGCCTTTACCTTTTCCCGATTTTTTGCCGGCTTTTCCGCTTTGCTTAGCCCGTTGTGCTGCGGCATTTGCCAGCTCTTTTTTGTCCAGTTGGCCGTCGGCGTTAGCGTCCATTTTATTGAACGCCTCTTGCGGCATATTCACTTCGTCCATAGTCAGAACGCCATCGCCGTTTGCATCTTTTTCAGCGATAAAATGCGCAGCGGCGCGGTCGAACTGTGCCATCGGGAAAAATGCTTTCAGCTCGTTTTTGTCGGCGAGGCCGTCTTGGTTCTTGTCGATCTTTGCAAAGGCTTCGTCCGGCATTGACATCTCCTCGATGCCCAAGGCGCCATCGCCATTGGTGTCCTTATCGGCAAGCATCTGCTCTACCATCTTCCGATGGTTCATTGCCATTGGGCCCATACCTGATATTTCCATTATGCTCTCCTGAAATGTTGCATACTTGATTGTCTTTATATGTGCAATAATTGTGCCACAAATACGAATGTTCGATATTGAAGCATGGTGCGGGTTTTGCAGAATTATGTGTGTCAAAAAAGCGGACGGTGCGGAAAAAGTTGCCGGTCGGACAGGAGCTAATTAGTTCCTGTTGCAGAAAGCAGTAAAAACGGCGCATTTTAATTTGAAGCGCAACACAGAAAGTTTCTTTTCAGCCGCTTTGCGGCTATTATTAATCAGTTTTTTCAGGCATCACAAGACTCCCAATATTTATTGGCTGGATTTATTGCCTTGACAATGTTCCAGCGATTATCAATACCGCCTATGGTCGGCGAAACGGAGTCTGGCTCTGCAGCAGTGTACCCAGACAAGGGATAGGCGATTCCTACTGTTTTTACCCACAAATTATTTCAGAGAGCCTTTTTAAAAAGCCTTTTTTGCTACAATAAATCAAGTTGCAACGTGGAATCTACAGACTTATGGGATGGCTGTGATTTGTTTCCTTATCGACTGGGTGTGTATCAACTCGAAGATGGCCTTGATGAATTCATCGTCCAGCCCAACCGCCTTGGCGCAGGCGACGTGGTCGTCGAGCAGGTATTCCCATCGGTTCAATTGCAGGACGGGCACGTTGTACAGGCGTTTGAGCCTGCCGATCTCCTCGACCCATTTCATCCTCTCGGCTAGGTCCTGCATTATCCTCGAATCGACCTGATCGATGGCGGCTCGCAGACGGGCGACCCGCGCATGCATCCGCTGGTCGTTTATGTCGCTGTCCCTGACCTTGAGTTTTTCCAGCAATGCTGTCAGTTGCTCCGGCGTGACCTGCTGTTGACTGTCGCTGAGGGCATGTTCCGGATCGTTGTGCACCTCGATCATCAGGGCGTTTATTCCGAAGTCCATCGCCATCTGTGAGACGGGTTCGATCAGGTTCCGATTGCCGGCGATGTGACTTGGGTCGCAGATCAGCGGCAACGCCGGCAGGGTCCTCTTCAGCTCGATGGGAATTTGCCAGTTCGGACGATTGCGATATTCGGTTTCGATGTACGTCGAAAAGCCCCTGTGTATGGCGGTGATCTTTGTGACGCCGGCCTGGCTGAGCCTCTCGATGGCCCCGATCCAGAGGCCCAGCTCGGCGTTGATCGGATTCTTGACCAGCACGGGGACATCAACGCCCTTCAATGCGTCGGCTATTTCCTGGACGAGAAATGGGTTCACCGTCGTTCGCGCACCAACCCACAAAACATCAATTTCGCTTTTCAGACAGGCTTCAACGTGCCTGGCAGAGGCGACTTCGGTGGCGGTCAGAAGAGAGGTCTCCTGCTTGACGGCCCGAAGCCATTTCAGGCCCGATTTGCCGACACCCTCGAAACAGCCCGGCCTCGTTCGAGGCTTCCACAAACCCGCGCGAAAAACCTTGACGTTGGGACATTGCGCCACCTGGCGGGCGATGGTCATCACCTGCTGACGTGATTCGGCACTGCAGGGCCCGGCAATCAGCCAGGGCAGACGATCAACCGAGAGCCAACTCTCAATGCCGGAGATGCTTTTGTTCAATTCTGCAAATTTGTCTGTCATGGCAGGATCCCTGCGTGTATTTGTGCACGTCGCGTTATGTCGCATCCCGTCGGGTTATGTCGCGCGCCGTCAGCTTTGTTCAGGATTGGCCGCCTCGACGTTCTGTGCGTGTTTGAAAATAGGTAACCGTTCACAGTCAGAAACGATACGTTAAAACGCACCCTACGTGCTAAAATGTTACGATACATAGTAACTGAGTATCTGAGCCGACGAGAATGGGCCGCGACCGATCTCGTCGGAGGCGGCTCATATGCGGACAATCGCAAAAATGCCTTCTGCTTAAAACTACTTAAAACTGTTTCAATTGGCTAAAATGTTGAATTACTGTGAACGGTTACGAAAATAGTTTACGTCCCGGGACGTTTCCTGTTGTCCTGGCCGCCATTCCTCGACGAAGATACGGTTCTGTCGTACTTTCCGAAGATCATTCGGCCAGCCGAGGTCTGTAATGCGCTGGTCACGGTAATCTGAACAATCTGACCGATCCTGTTGCGGGCGTCTTCGACAACGACCATCGTGCCGTCGTCGAGATAGCCAATCCCCTGTGTGACCTCCTCGCCGTTCTTGATGATCCGCACGGTCATCGCTTCGCCGGGCAAAGTGACGGTCTTCATCGCATTTGCCAGATCGTTGATGTTTATAACATCCAGCCCGCGCAGTTGTGCGACCTTGTTGAGGTTGTAATCGTTCGTCACAAGCCTGCCGTTGCAATTCTTGGTGAAAGCGACCAGTTTGTGGTCCACCTCGGCCTTTGCATCAAGGCCGGGGGGCGGCGTGTCGTCGATCTGTACGTCAATGACCGCGTTGCTCTGTATCCTGTTGAGCATGTCCAGGCCGCGACGACCACGATTCCGCTTAATCTTGTCGGACGAGTCGGCGATGAGCTGCAATTCGTTGAGCACAAATCGAGGAACGATCAGCGGCGAGTCGAAAAGCTTGGTCTGGGCAATGTCGGCTATCCGCCCGTCGATAATCACCGACGTATCCAGGACCAGCGGACGAAGCCCCTTGGTTTGGCGGGAAAACTCCACATACGGCACCACAAAGCGAACGTCGTCCTTCGTCTGAATCACCATGCTTACAGTCAGGTAGCATATACAGACTGCCATAATCCACTTAGACATCCTCAGCGTATGGATGCTCGTTGCAAAATACAAGTCGCTGATCATCTCGACCACCGGCGAAAGGGCCCAACTAATGAGCACACCTACCAGGATGCCGAAAAATATCCCCGCAAGGGCATTGATGCTCTTTTTCGGCGTGAGCCACTCGAAGGCAATAACCAGTACAGCGATTGATATGCCGACGATGAAGAGGATCCTGTAATCCTCATACCCCGCTTCATCGACGGCGCTGTCCCGTGCCATCCGATAAAACTGCAGGGCTTCGTCTGTTTTGCCGGCCTGCTCGGCCTTGGTCGCCAGTTCGTAATAGTTCGCTGCGTTAGGGGGCAGCTCCTTCTGGCTCTGCCGATAATTGATGCTCACAAACAGAAGCGCCGTGATGATCACGAAAAATATCCCGCGAATAAAATATAATAACATGATTCCAATCTCCTAAAATAACAGTGGTGCACAATAAAAAAAAACGGCTTACAAAAACACATTACGATAATTGTCAGTCAGGCGCCGAGCCTGAGGTGACACAAAACCGCAAGCGACCATTCGATCAGGTCGGAATCCACGGTCTTGATTTCGTACTTCTCATTTATCGGTATCAGGTGGACATTGCGCTCAGTCGTTCTTACCAGTTTACACGTCACCCCGATCTGGTCCTTCAGTTTAACCACTGCTGCATGTCCCTGCAGAGCCGATACCGAGGGACTTATTATTATGATGTCGCCGTCGTTGATCCTGGGGGACATGCTCTCCCCGTCAACCCCCAGCGCGAACGCGTCCGGGTAGAGTTGGTGTATCCGGCTGCATTCGACAAACTGCAGCGGGTCACATCGGCCCGGCTGGTCCGAACCGGAGACCTGGACCATACTGGCCCCAACCCCGGCCAGGTTCCTGCATAATTCGGGTAGCTGAAGATCAACGGTCAGCTCGCCCCGGGCCGTCGCCGAGACGTCCGCGCCGGTGTGTTCCCGTATCAGTTGACTCAATTCGGTTACCGCCTGGTCGCCAGCCGGCGGGATGGTATCACGCCAGAAATGGACCATGCCCGCGGCGGTCCGCCCCAGCACAGGTATCCAGCCACGGGCGCGCCGATCGCAGGTGTCCGGCCGTGCATCGATGGTCGCTTCGAGGTCCTGCTTTTCCTTCAAAAGCTGCGAAAATGCAATCAGTACCGACTCAGCCTCCGGGTTAGCCTCAAGCAGGTCACCCATCACGGCTCGGAGCCTCTGGCTCAGGTTGCCGACCCGACCGGCGCCATTCGTCGGCGATTCACCCGTCAGGAGCCAGTCCAGTTCACAGTGACAGAGCCGACATATCTTTAGTAGAACCGGTATGGGGGGCATACGATTTTTTTCGTAATAGCTGTACGTGGAAGGACTTATGCCCAGTGCGCGTGCAAAATGACTTCGGCCGCGAGGCCCCGAAAACTCGCGACGCAGCTTGATCAGCCGGGCAGAGACCACATTTGTGGCAGATTCTGTCATAAAAATTCACATTTGCGAAAAAACCCTTTGACATCTAACGCATTCGCGTTAATCTATTAACCGCACACAACGTTATGTTTATAAAGGGAAATGATTTTAATGTCAACAGTGAGGCCGAAAATGGGCAAAGACATCTCAAAAACTCCCAGCGAACCCGGCAAGCCCAGCGAACCCGGCAAGCCCGGCAAGCCCGGCAAGCCAAATCGCTCGCGGAGCAAAAAGAATCGCGGTGGTTCGGACATCCTCGAGGTCGCCGACAATCTGCTCCAGTTGAACCGTGTCCAGAGCAACCTGCTGAACCACTTGAAGAGGATACTGGAAAAGGGCGACACCACCTGAGTCGCAGGTGGGCTACGAAGGGGGGTACGGGGGGCTTGGGGGGGCACGAAGGGCTACGAAGGGGAGCTCTACCAAAAAATCCCCCCCCCTCGGGGGGGGGTAGCATCTGGGATTCCGGACGATTTTCCCCGATCATACAATAGGGACCTCTAAAAAAACCCCAGCCATTGCATAACCTGTCGGACGGTGTCCTTAAGCACAAACTGCCTGATCTCTCGGTTGCTAAAACATTGCTAACAGTATTTGAGAAAGGTTCTATATCGGAGGAATAAAAAATGGAACAGTGGTTTGACCCAAAAACAGCCGCCGGACCTGCCAAGCCATATCAAAGCGGCAATCAAGACGTTGGCTCAGGTGTAGGTGATGGCAAGCGATGGTAAGGCTCACAGCAAGGTTGGGGCCTGAATGTGGGATAATATGGGATTCTGAGGGCAAAATATATGATAATGTTAATATACGTGTACAGGCTAATACTACAGCGCGATTTAGCGCTGTAAAACTTTATTTTTTAATAAAATCCGAAGCACGAAACCCGAAATCCGAAACAATATCAAATGTTCAAAATCCGAGTTTACAAAACAAAACCACCTATTTCGACACCTGTCGTTGTTTTGAATTTCGGCAATTTGAATTTTGTGCTTGTTTCGAGTTTCGATATTCGGATTTCGAGCTTAATACTATTGACATAAGTGGTTATATAATATCATGTTACGAGCAATGCTCGACATGAAGTCGCGCTGTAGTAT
>SDBV01001778.1_pt1 | contig 32226 bp, 37 predicted proteins | sample 2277081 | NCBI WGS metagenome assembly SDBV01 (sample SAMN10402039, study PRJNA504765) | marine sediment metagenome | isolation source: marine sediment core GS10_PC15, 223 cmbsf | place: Arctic Ocean: Southern Knipovich Ridge | collected 2010 | reverse complement strand
TATTTTCTCCAGGAATTAGAATAACGACCCAACTTGAAACAGAGAACCCCCATTCTTTTATTCAAGAATGCCTCGAGGACAAAATAATGGACACTGTTGAGACTATAACTTTGCAGGGGGGGAGTTTTGAACCAGCTTTTTATTATACTTATGAAGGAAATGATATAGAATATTTATGTTATACAAATAATTATTTTGAATTATGTACAGTTCAAAGAGCGTTTCTTTCTCCACATATTGAAAAAGAAATCCTAAATGAAATAAGTAGCGACGTTGATTTTTGTTTTGATTCTCTGGAAACAAGTTATACAAATAAAAATTATGCGGTTAATCTCGATAGAGGTGACACCTTAGTTGAAATACTTCCGAAGAGAATTGTTGTTAGTTTTGATTCTGAACTTACTTTAACAAAAGATACAACTGAGAGTTATGATTCTTTTAATATTATTTTAGACAATAATCTTTATCAACTAACAAGTATTGCAAGTAGCATTATTAACTGGGAGACAACTTATGGGGGTGCTGACCCTTCGACATATATGAATTACTACCGTGATTTAAAAGTTGAAGAGCATGAGCAAATTGATGGAACAACAATTTATATTTTAACAGAAAGGGATACAGAAAATAAATTACAGTTTGCATCAAGAAGTTTGGTGTTTGCTCCAGGATATGTTGTATAAAATGAAAAACAAAGGCGTGATTATATTTGGAATGGTTTTTTTATTCGCTTTACTAGTCATGAATTTCGTTTCTCCAGTTGGGGAATTGTCTTATTGTTGTAATAGATTAGAAACTTCTGATGGCCAAGCTGGTGCATGGTGTCAGGAAGCTCCTCAAGAAGAATGTTTTGTTGGAAATAAATGTGGGGCAGATGGAAATCAAAAATGTTCAGCTGTATCGACTTCATGTGAATCTACTTCTTATTGTAAAATTGGAACATGTATAAATAATCTTAAAGGAACCTGTGCTTCAGGTGTTCCAGAACAATTATGTTTAATTGAAGGTGGTTTTTGGAGTCCAGAGTCCCCCGAAGATTTGCCCCAATGTCAATTAGGTTGTTGTTTAATGGGAGACGAAGCTGCTTTTGTTACTCAGACTGAATGTTCTCAATTATCTTCTGATTATGGTCTTGAAATAAATTATAGGGCAGATATTAGAAATGAATTAGAATGTATTGCAAGTGCAACTTCTGAAGCAAAGGGTGCTTGTGTCTTTGAGCGGAATTATGGTAATACTTGTTTGATTTTAACAAAGAGTGAATGTGCTGCTCTCGGAGCTTCTTCTGTTTCAACAGATATTTTTGAGGAATATTATGGAAGTAATGACAATTTAGATGGAGTTGATTCTTCTACTGTTGTGTTTCACGAAGGGCTTTTATGTTCTGCAACAAACCTTGGAGCAAATTGTGGTCCAAGAGGCGGAACCACTTGCATTGAAAATGATGATGATATTTATTTCTTAGATACTTGCGGTAATTTGGCAAATGTGTATGATAGTTCAAAATTAAAAGATGACAATGACTATTGGACATATATTCAAGAGCCAACTTGTGGTCTTGGAAAGAATTCGCCAGATTGTGGGGACTGTGGTTATTTTGAGGGAAGCACATGTAAATCTTATGATAGAGGAACAGACAATAAACCAGATTATGGAAACAATATTTGTAGAAGTTTAGATTGTGGTTGGTATGATGTTGATTCTAATGGAAGAAGAGATTCTGGTGAAGATTACGCACATGGAGAAAGATTTTGTGTTACAAATAATGATAGAAAGAATTTGGGAGAGAATCTACCGGGAACAAGATATTTCATGATGGAATGCAGGGATGGAGAATTTATTGAGCAAGCATGTTCTGAATTTAGACAGGAAGTTTGTATTGAAGATGATGTTGAAGGATTTAGTAATGCTGGATGTGTTGTAAATAGATGGCAGGATTGTACAAATCAAACTAGTAAGGAAGTTTGTTTGGATGATGCTTCAAGAGATTGTGCTTGGACTAGCGGACATAGTTTATCTAATTCTGAAGGGGGTCCATATGCAACGGACGAAAATGATATTCCAGGTTTTTGTGTTCCAAAATATTCTCCTGGTTTTGATTTTTATGCGAATGAAGGTAATGGAGCAATTGCCTGCTCTATTGGAACAGCTAGTTGTACAGTAACTTATGAAGTGGGAATTTTAAGAAATAGAGAAAAAGTTCTGGAAAAGAAAGATTTGGAGGAAAGAAAAGGTTTATGTGTAAGCAATTGTTATTGTATTCCTAGTTATAAGAAAGGAGATGCTAAAAACAAATATGAAAAAGAAGACCATCTTTTTGATAGTTATGCTGAATGGTCCCAGTCTGTAAATAATGTTTGCACTGCGCTTGGAGACTGTGGAAATAAAAATAATTATCTTGGAATTCCGGGAGAAGAAAAAGAGATATTTACAAGCGAATTTATTAAGAAACCTAAAAAATGATAATAAAAAATAAAATGAAATCAAGAAGTAGAATAGCAATAACTGAAATAATTCTTTTAGTCGTAAGTATAATTGCAATATCGTGGATAGTTGGAAGTTCTATTGAGGTTGTTAGTGCTTCGGGTAATTGTTGGGATGGTGATGAAAATTATTGTGTTAATCCAAATGTACCATGTGAAAATGGATATACTAAATCGGATCTGGATTGTGGAACACTTGAGGGTGTGAATCAGGTTTGTTGTGAGCCTACTAAAACGGAAGACGATAGTAAAAAATTAGATCTTAATCTTAAACAATTTATTCCTTATGCGCCCGCCGCCACCAAGTTTGGTAAGGATACAATTAAAGATATCAAAGCTGCAAAAGAAGTTAGCGATATTGTTGGTATAGATCCTGGCAATGAACTTGGAGACCTGGCTAGAAAAAAAGCAGAAGAGGAAGCAGCAAAAAAGATGGCAGGAAATACAGTAAAAAAGTCTGGGTGGTTGTCTTCTCTTTTAGGAGGAACGTTAGGCGATAAGACTGTTGCTGGAGAAACAGTATCATCCTTTGGAGGAACATTTGCAACTGCTGTCGTTTGGTCGGGGATTGCATTCCTCGCTGGAAGATATGTTTTAGGTCCTTGGATTGGTTTGAGCGTTCAAAATTCTCAGGCACTAGGTTTATCTTTGGCTGGTGGAACTGGTTTGGGAATACTTTTAGGGGGAACTAAATTGGCAGAATCCCTTACTCTCTTTGGTTTTATTCCTGGAGGAGTTATAATAGGTTTAGCTGTCGCTGCAATTATGTTTATTGCATTAGCCAAAAAATCTTCAGTTGATGTTATTCAAAATAATTGTTATCAGTGGGATTCTCAAATTGGAGGAGAGAATTGTGAATTATGTAATAGGAATAGTGGCCTACCATGTACGGAATATCAATGTGCTAGTTTGGGGCAGGGATGTGCACTTAATGAAGGAATATGTGAATGGGCAAATCCTAGGGACACAGACTATCCTGTGATAAAACCATGGCAAGATGCTTTACTTGATGATTTGGAATATAGTAATAACAATGCAATTTCACCTCCAGATGCTGGGGTTTATTTAGAATATAAAGGAGCACAGAAAACTTCAACTGGAAAAGGAGGGAATGTTTGTATTCCTGCTTTTGCTCCTGTGACTTTGGGTGTTGAATTAAATGAACCTGCAAAATGTAAAATTAGTCCTATTAGAACTCCAAGTTATGAAGAAACTGCAGATTACTTTATGAATTATGGAATTAGGGGCTACAATCACTCTTATAGTTTTAGCCTTCCAAGCGCGGCTTATTTAGAAAGTGAGAATATAACTTTAGACCCTGGAAATGATTTTGAAATGTATGTCAGATGTATGGATGGGAATGGAAATTCAAACCCTGCTAATTTTGTGTTTGAATTCTGTATAGATGATTCTCCTGACACCACGGCTCCAGAAATTGTTACAACAAGTATTTTTGACGGCCATCCTATTGGATATGGCCAAAAGAATTCAAGCTTGGATTTATTTTTGAGAGATAGCACTTTCTTAACAGAAAGCTCAAGTTGTAAATGGAGTCGATTAGATAAATCTTATGAAAATATGGAAGAGAACATGACTTGCTTACACAAGATTATAGAGAGTAATGCTCAATTACTTTATCAATGTTCTACAACTTTGACTGGAATAAAAGATTTGACAAATAATAAATTTTATTTCAGATGTATTGATGATTTAGGGAATGCTAATACTGAATCTTATTTATTGAATTTGGTTGGAACCCAACCACTTGTTATTGATTGGGTGAAACCTGAAGGCGTGATTGAAGATTCTACATCACCTATAAAAATAACTTTGGAAGCTCATACTTCTGTAGGATATTCTGAAGGTTTGTCTACTTGTTCTTTTAGTACAACTGGAGAATCAGACGACTATGTGCAATTTGCAAATACAATAAATTATGAACACAGTCAAGAATTATGGCTATTAGAAGGAGATTATGATTTCTTCATTAAATGTGTTGATCTTGGAGGAAATACAGATAATGCAACAGCGACATTCTCTGTTGAAGTTGATTTGGATGCTCCTATTATTGTTAGGGCGTTTAAGGAAGAAAATGATTTGAAGGTAATTACCGATGAAGAAAGCGAATGTGTTTATTCTAATTTTGATTGCACTTACGAATTTGAAGACGGAACACCTATGACAACATTCGATGAAGTTAATCATTTAGCAGATTGGGATATTGACTCGGACCTTTACATCAAATGTAAAGACGATTATGAAAATAGGCCTCTTCCAAATGAATGTAGTTTGATCGTAAGACCTTTTGAGATTTTTGAATTGCAATAATTTTCAAATAGTAAATATTTATTTTTTAATAAATTCAACATTAGAAAGATTTTCAAATTCTTTATCGCCCGTTAAAAAAGTTAAATTATTTTTTAATGCATAAATATATCCTATGCAATCTGCATAAGACAAGTCTCTTTTTTTATTTTTGTGTCTGAATTTTATTGCGTCTTTTAATGTTTCGTCATTTATGTCTACCACAAAAGGTTTAATTTCTGAATATATTTCATCTGCTTTTTTGTCATTAAAATCTCTTAGAACAGCCCAGTAAATTTCAGTTAAATTGAATATTGTAAAAATTATGGGTTCTTCAATGAATTTTGAATAATTGGCGTTTTGCTTGATTAGCTCAATGACTGCGTAGCTGTCAAAAAAGTAATTCACCATCCCTTTCTCATTTCATCTTTTATTTGTTGCGTGGGTTTTTTCCATTTTGGCAACAGTCCAAATATTGCTTTTGCTTTAGGTCTTGTTTTAAGTTCAATTGTAATTTCTTTATTCTCCTCAATTCTATTTGCATCTACAATTACTTTGGGTAATATTATTGCGAGAGAGTTTCCCCATTTTCTTGGTTTTGTAATTATTTCCATTATGTATGATGAGACATAATGATATTTAAATGTTTTGTTTTGATTGTAAGACCTTTTGAGATTTTTGAATTGCAATAATTTCAAATAATAAATATTTATAAAATACATTTCTTTGTTTTCTTTATGGGTGATAAAAAAGCAAATATAAAATTTGCATGTTTTTTCCATTTAACAAATAAAATGAAAAAAAAGGGGCAGTTAAAATTATCTTTTGGAATGATTTTTTCTATAATTTTAATTATATTTTTTCTTGTGTTTGCATTTTTTGGAATAAAGAAATTTCTTGATATTCAAGAAGCTATAAGCACCGAGCAATTCAAAAGTGATTTAAAACAAGATCTCACACGGATGTGGAAAAGTTCACGCGTGTCGACGGAAAAGGCATATAATTTGCCCAAGGGAATAACTGGCGTTTGTTTTGAAAATGACGAGTATGAAAATATGTATTTTGTTCCGAGGGAATTTGGTGGAGCTCTTATTGAACATATTGATTTTGAAAAAACTCTTGATATAAAAATAAATTCGGAAGTGAGTGATAGAAGATTATGTTTTGATAATGTAAATAAAAAGGTCAAGATGTCTTTTGAAAAAGATTTTGGTGAACCTCTTGTGACTATCTTAAAAAATGAATAAAAAAGGAGCTTTACAAATGTCTTTTGCGTGGATTTTTGCAATTCTTGCAGGAGTGTTTATTCTTGCACTTGCTATTTTTGCTGTGACAAAATTTACTGGAATTGAAGGTACTGCGAGTGATGTGAAGACAAGTCGGGGGATTGAGATTTTATTAAATCCTTTGGAAATAGGTTTTGAATCTGGAAAAACAACGGCTTTCTCACTCCCATCAGAATCAAAAATTTATGCAAGCTGTCGCGAATATGGAGACTTCGGAAGTCAGAGAATCAACGTGTCTCAAAAAGTTTATGGGAAGTGGAGTGAAACAGATATTGAAGTTAGTTTTGTGAACAAATATATTTTTTCTAGAGAACCTGTTCAAGGAAAGACTTTTTATTTGTTTGCAAAACCATTTAATTTTCCTTTCAAAGTTTCTGATTTAATTTATATGATTTCGTCTGAGGATAATTATTGTTTTATTGATGCTCCAAGGGATATTAAAAAAGAAATCTCGGATTGGGGTTTAAAAAATTTGCGTTATACGGATTGCTCTGAAGATAGCATTAATGTTTGTTTTAGAGGTGGAGAAAATTGTGCCGTGGATGTTAGTTATGATTATAATTCTAATGATGGCGTAATTTCAAAAAATGATGAGAATTTTTATTTCTCTGATGATTCCTTAATGTATGCTGGGATTTTTGCTGACGCGGATTTGTATGAATGTCAGGTTAGTAGACTTATGAAAAGAACTGAGAAGCTTAGTTTATTATATGAAGATAAAATTAATTTCTTGCAAAAAGAAATTGGATGTGATGCTGGAATTAAGAGTAATTTGGCTATTTTCAGAAACCTCTTTGGAAATTTTATAGATTCTTTTGATTTGAAAGTTCTTGGAAATTTTGCGGATAATATTGAAAATGAAAATGATTTTGGAGAGTGTAAGCTATGGTGAATAAATCTGGACAAATCAAAAAATTAAAAATTCCTAAAATGACTTTTTTTAACAAAAAAGCTCAAATGAAAATTCAGCAAATGGCTTTTATGTTAATCGCGGTTACACTCTTTTTTGCTATTGTTGGTATGCTTATTTTAGTTATTCGATCTGCTGGGTTAAAGGGGGAAGCAAATGTTCTTCTAGAAGAAAATGCCAGACTTCTTGTAACTAAGCTTTCAAATTCGCCAGAATTTTCATGTGGAGAAGCATTTGGAACCAAGAAGACAAATTGTATTGATGGAGATAAAGCTATTTTATTGTCAAATGATTTAGAAAACTATGAAGATTTTTGGGGAGATCTAAATATAGAAATAAGGGTTATCTATCCTGCTCAAAAAAGGGAAATAGACGATTATCTTTGTGATATTGATAATTATCCTGATTGTAATTTCATTCAACTTGGAAAAGGAGATGTTAGCGGAGATTTTTCAAATTTTGTTGCGCTTTGTAGAAAAGTAAGAAATGATGATTTAATTGAAAATAAATGTGAATTGGCAAAAGTTTTTGTTAATTATGAGGAAATCCGATGATTAGAACAAATAAGAAGGCACAGGAAGTGAAATCAAAGATTTCCATGCCCATGCTTTCTAAGAAAGCACAGGAGGAAATGGTTGGATTTGCTATAATTTTAGTTATTGTTGCGGTTATTTTATTGGTGGTTTTGGGTTCGTCACTAAGAAGGTCCGATAGAGAAGTTCTTGAAAGTTATGAGGTCTCTGGTTTTATTCAATCTTTTTTGCAATATACTACTGGTTGTGAGGGCAGTCGTGAAAATTTTACAGTTCAAAAATTAATCTTTGAATGCGATGTTGAAGCAAAATGTATTGATGGTAGAAATTCTTGCTCTGTCTTGGAAAATACGGTTGATGATATGTTAAAAGAAAGTTGGAATGTTGGAGAAGAATTTCTTGTAAAAGGTTATGAATTAATTATCCTTTCAAATCTTGGAGAAATTGTGAACATTACTGAAGGTGAAAGAACAAACAACTATAAGGGTTCTAGCCAAGATTTCAGTAGAAGTGGAAGCAATGTTGAAATCTTATTCACAGCGTATTATTAAATTTTAATGTTTATTGTTATTGAGTCAACCACTATTTGGGGTTTATGCCTTATTCTATTTTTATATTTCTCTTCAGTTAGTTCTATAAAACCAAATCTTTCCAAGAGTTTTATATCATCGTTTACTGTTTTGAATCCTCTGCCCAATTTTTTTGCTAAATCATATATTGATGATGGTTCTTGTGTTTTTATTACATGTAAGATTCTTGCTTTTTCATTGCTCAAAAGTTGTCTTAATGCGAGGAGTCCAGAAAAATTATAATCTTTCTTGGAAATCTTTGAATCCTTGAAAATTGAAAAGCTCCCTTTGGACTCTTTTATTGTAATTTCTCTTGTTTTTATTTTTGTCATTTTTATTTTTTACATATGTTGGTTATTTGAATATATATTACAATTAGTGACCCTATATTAATAAATGTTTGGTTTCAAGGGTTCTTCTCATATGTATTAATATTTTAGTGACAACGCAACCCTTATAAGTAAAACCTTGAAATGAGTGGATTTGTGAGGGGAAACCGAAAAAAGTTATCACAAACCTTTTAAAGGAATTTGGGTTATGATTATTACACTTTTAGAGTGTTCTTATAGGGATGATAACTCGTTAATGACGAGTAAAACCTTAAGATTCAACTGATAGTTACCCTATAACTATAAGTTGATATAAGAGGTTGTCATAGACAACATAATTCATACAAGTGAAAGGAGGTTAAAAAATAATGAAAAAATTAAATTTTAGAAAAATATCTGCAATGGCTGCTAGCGTATTAATCGCTGGAATGTCTGTAGGTGTCGCTGCTGCTGCTAATTATCCTGCTCCATTCGTGGATGCTGGAACTGCTAATGTTGCTATTGTTTATGGGACTGGATCTGGAGTTTCATCTTTAGATTCGACTCAAGCTAATAGCATACAATCAAATTTGGCATCAAAGATAGGAGGATCAACAACTTCGGCTGTTACTGGTGAAGGATTCAAATTTGAAAAGACTTCAACTAAATATCATTTAGGTGATAATATTACTGAAGTAATTTCTTCTGCGGTTGATGGTGATGAAAGTGAGTTGCCAACTCTTTTGGCTGATGGAAAATACATCGATGATGATAACGATGAGATTGACTATACACAAAAGATTGTAATTGGTCCACTTAATCAATTAAGCATGTTTGAAGATAATGATTATATCTCAGATCAACCAACTGTTGGTTTTAGAATTCCTGCTTCTCAGCTTGTAATGACCTATACTTTGACTTTTGAAGATTCTCTTTTGTATACTGATATGCCTACTACTGATTTACCTATAATGGGTAAAAACTATTATGTATTATCTAACACTACTGGAACTAGTGAAGTATTAACTTTATTAGATTCTGCAGAAGAAACTACTTTAGGTGAAGGTGAATCAAAGACTATTGGTGGAAAAACAGTTTCTATTGATTTTATTGGTAGTTCTACTGTTAAATTAGATATTGATGGTGAAATTACGAACACCTTATCGGCACTTGATACTTTCAAATTGTCTGATGGAACTTATGTTGGTATTAAAACTATTAACACACAAGATTATCAGGGAGGAATTAAGAGAGTTGAATTTAGTTTGGGTTCTGGTAAATTGAAGATTACTTCTGGTTCAGATGTGCAAATCAATGATGAAGCAGTTTCTGGATTAGTTGGTACACTTTCTGATGATGATCAAAATACTATTTCATCTATTGCTCTTGCTTGGTCTGCTGATGACGATTTATTTGTAACAGAAAGTTCTGTGATTACAATGCCTGGTTTTGAAGCTGTTAGTTTATCTTATGGAGGATTAACTTATCCTGTAGAAGAAACTATTGAAGTTAAACAAGGTGGAACAACTTATGCTGTTCTTGAAAACTTTCCATTAAAAGATGGTGAAGCTGACATTAATTTCATATACGGAGATAGTACAAGTTTTACACAACTTGGAAAAGATTCTGATAATAGATTGGTTACAGTTAGAAGTGGTAACTTGACTTATGATAAAGACACTGACGATTACTTTGTGGTTTCATGGAGTGATTCAAACGATGCAGAATCGTATCTTATGAGATTTACTAATTTTGTATTAGATAGTTCTACAAACAAGACAGATCTTCAATATTACAAAAATGGTGCTTGGACAACTAAGAAGTCTGGAGTTAAAGATGCAGATACTATTTCAATTGGTAATGCTGAAGTAAAAATCTTTAATGTGACTAGAGTTGATAAAAAAGTTAATATTAGTGCTAATTCGGCAAATACAAATTTCCATACACTTTATTCAGAAGAAGGAATGACTGTTTACTTGCCTTGGTTGAATACTACTTGGACAGATATTAATGGTACAACTTATGCGGATGATGCCACGGCTTGTGCAACTCTAACTCTTCAAAGAGGAGAGATGTTTACAGGGATTCTACAGTATAACAAAAGTCATGTACCTACAAATACTACTGCTTGTGCGACTACATTCAATCTTGCTACAAGAGAAGAAGATGAGAATGCTAACAAGTATAATGGTGATTGGATTAATTTAACTATTGGATGGGATGGTTCATCTCCTGCTGAAGTTGAAGTAACTGCTATTACTATGTCCAATACTGATGCTACATCTACTGAAATAGGTGAAACTGATGTTTGGAGAGATTTCACATATTCAGCTCTTGCTACTGAAGTTCTTTGGAATAAACCAAGTTCAGGTCAAAAGAGTGTTAAGTTAATGTATCACGGTGACGAAGTTGCTGCTGATGTATATATTACTGATGCTTCTGCTGTTGTGACTACTACAAGTAGTGCTCTAGGAGACGTTCTTGTAATGGATAGTGAAGTATCTTCAGTAAGTTCAAAGAATCTAATTATTGTTGGTGGAAGTTGTATAAATTCAGCTGCTGCTACAGTTTTAGGTGGAGCTTATTGTGGAGCGGATTTCACTGGTGCTACTGGCGTTGGTTCAGGACAATTCTTGATCCAAGGTTTTGATGGAGCTTATAGCTCTGGAAAGATTGCTATGGTAGTTGCTGGTTATGATGCTTCTGATACTGTGAACGCTGCTACTTATTTACTTAATAACGTAATAGACACTTCTAAGAAGTACATTGGTACTTCGGCTATTAGTGCTAATATGGTTGTAGAGTCAGCTTAATCGCAAAACATTTTTTATTTTTTTTCTTTTTCTTTTTTTTTTGAGGGCTTGGTGGTAGCTGTAATAATTTATTTTTAGAAATAATAATAAAACTTAAAATTAGTTCGTAACAAGTTGCTTTTTCCAATTGTAAGTAGTTATTACTAGTATATTTAGTACAATGAAATATTATTATTTTGGTAATAGCAGAACAATATTAAAAAACCCTCTTGGAGATAACAACCTTTTAGCGGAAAATTCAAGCGTTAGCAGAATTTGTAGCAATTAATTTTTGTTGCAAACTAATTTTATATTGAATAAAATATGAAAATTTCTACTTGTGTTCACACACTTCGCGTGTACACCAAGGAGGTGCGAGAACCTCTTCGAGGCCCCGAAAAATCTTCATAGAAGATTTTTACAAGGGGCAAGATTTCTACTGTGTTCACACACTTCGCGTGTACCCCGATAAATCTTCTGCGAAGATTTCTACTGGGGGCAACTTTATATACCAATTTTCATATTTTATATAATGAGAAGATTGAGATCGAAGAAAAGCGAAGAGAAGAAGCAGAAAAGAAGACAATGGGCCATCGGGATTGTTTTGATTGTTGTTATGTTTGGCAGTGTTTTTGGAATAATTACAAATTCTTTTACTGAGAATTCTTCTGGGAATGCTAATTATAATGGTTATGAATTTATTGACCAAGGAAATTATTGGTCTTTGAATCTTGGTGGTTTAGAATTTTCATTTCTTAGCAATCCTTTTGAAATTGATGCTTTAGAGAATGTTTCTATAAGAGGACTATTGCAACCTTTTGGTAATTATAATGGTAAACCTATATATATTTCTTCGGATGATTCTAGTGCAGAGGGAGAAATTTATAGGAATCTGGGACAAGTGTCAGAGAGGTTTCAGCGTGCTTGTTTAGATGAAGAATCTTGTGAAGATGATCTTCCAATAAAAAGTTGCCAAGATAATTTCATTATAATAATGGAAGGAAATGCTAGTGAAATTCGGCAGGAAGAAAATTGCGTTTTTATAACGGGGGAAAAGGGAAACTTAATTAAACTAACAGATGATTTTTTACTTAGAATAATCGGAATTAAGAATGGTAACTAAAAAGAAAAAAGCAACTAAGAAAAAAGTAAAAAACGGACACCACAGGCGTATACCCAAAGGGCATAACCAAAGGTCACAAGAACCTTCTGATGAAGGCGAGAACCTCTTCGAGGCCCCGAAAGATTTTGATGAAAAATCTTTACAAGGGGCAAAAAAAGAAGTTCGTGAAGTTTTTGATATTGAAAAGAAGGGAGAAGTTGTTTCTGTTGAGAAAAAAGGAATATTGAAGGAAGAGAAAGTAAGTGCCTCTGCAAAAAAAGAGCAGATAAAAAGTGAAAATAAAATTTTGAAAACAATCTTAATTATCTTCGGTGTTTTAGTTTTATTTGTTGTTGCTTATTTCATTTATGCGAAAATTAATACCCATTTTGATTATAATGGAGTTAAATTTGAGGCTGCTATGATTGGAGATATTCTCTTTTATGAAACAAGAACTTTAGCGATTGGAGCCGATGGAAATCCTTTTGGTTTTAGGATTAGAACAAAGCCAAGCAAACTTGAAAAAATATCTTTTGAAAATTTGGAGGATTATGAATTAATGAATGTTAATGGATATAAATATGGGGAAGGGAGTTTTGATTGTGAAGGTCATGGAGTGATTGCGATGCCCAATTTAAAGAGAATTTTTTCTATTGCTGGTATGACTTTGACGCGAGATCAAAATGCCACTTGTGATGAGGAAGGGAGATATAACTTTTTTATTTTAGAATATGGAGAAGAAACAGAAATTAAAGAGATAGGAGACCATTGTTATGAAGTTGTGATAAAGGGAAATGATTCGCAATGTGAAATTCTTCCCGCGACTGAAAAAATTATGGTTGAAACATTTGTTAAATATCTGAATTTAGAATGAGCTTGAAACTTCTTTATGCGATTATCTTGACCGTTCTTCCTGTAACAGAGTTAAGAGTGGGATTGCCTCTGGCTATTTCTTATGCTCTTGAACAAAACATTCCCGTTTTTTTAATTTTCACTTTGATTGTTTTAATAAATATTCTTTTGATTTTTTTTATTTTCTTTTTCTTAGATAATCTTCACGGAGTGTTTATGAATTCAAAATATTACAAAAAACTCTTTGAAAAATATCTTTCTAGATTTCAAAAAAAGATAGATAAATTCGAAAGAAAACATAGCACGATGGGAATTTTCGCATTGGTTTTATTTGTTGCCGTACCCCTCCCTGGAACGGGTGCATGGACAGGGTGTCTTGTTTCTTGGTTACTTGATTTGGATAGAAAGAAAAGCATACTTGCAATCTCTCTTGGAGTTTTGATTGCGGGTTTGATTATCTTATTTGCTTCTCTTGGTTTTTTTGGAATTCTTAAAACTCTTTAAGAAGAATTTGATATCCGTATAAAATGGTATTGCCTTGATTCTGAATATTTTAACTTCTATAAACCAAATAGCTACTACAATTATTATGCTTCCAATATACCAAAATAATTTGTGAATTAAATCAAATGATATAGATTTTGAAACAAATAATATGCTCAGGAGAAACAGTCTTAAAATATTTATTAATAAAAGTATTGCAAAAGATGAAACTATCATTATGATTCGTTTTCTTAATTTTATTTTAGGTGTCGCGAGATTTAAAATCAATAATAAATAATATGCGGAGCCGACTATGCATGCTTTGATTATTTCTATTATCGCTGTTCCCCCAAGCGTAATTGTGTTGCCATAAAGGGTGGCATCAAAAAAGAGATTTAGAAGAAAGTAAACAGGATATATTGTAATCGGCGTGAATAAATAATAAAAGATCCATAGACTTGGAATAGCCACAATAATTAGAATCAAATATCTTGTAAAAAAATCTAAAAGTTTTATATTTGCTTTGTTCATATCTTAGGTATGAGAAATGTATTTAAATAGTTTAACTCTTTTAATTTTATGAAAAAAAGAGCTGTGATAGTCGCTATTGCTTTACTAGGTATTGGAATAATCTTGAGTTTTTATTTTGATTCTGCAATTGTTAGAATCATTTCTGAATCTCGGAATGTTTTTCTAAATAGTTTTTTTCTCGGTATTGAAAAAGCCAGTTCTAAAATAATAATATTTGTTTTCTTGACTGCATTATTTTTGTTTGTGAGGAAAAAAAGAAAATGGGTTTTGCCTCTTTGGGCCACTCTTGGACTTGCAACTGTTTTAAGTTTTATATTAAAATTCTCTATTCAGAGACTTCGGCCTTTTCAAAAAGGATTTGTTAAACTTTATCCTGTTTTGGAAAAGGCTAGCCATTTAACTTGGAATTTTTCTTTTCCTTCATTCCACGCTGTTCTTGTGTTCTGTGCTGTCCCTCTTTTGTCAAAAGAATATCCTAAATTCAAATATGTTTGGATTATATTTGCTGTCCTTGTTTCATTTTCGAGAGTTTATTTTGGACTTCATTTCTTGAGCGATGTTCTTGTTGGGGGAATTTTGGGTTATATGATTGGACTAATAATCCTTGAAATAGAAAAAGGGAATAAGTTTTGGGAAAAAATTTATAAAAAATCTTTTAAAAAATAATTAACTATAATATTATTTTCTTGCAATTCTAACTGCGATTATAATTATGAAAATAACAAGTATTAAATTCAAGGCGCCAATTGCCCATAGATGCCAGTTGTCTGATAATGATGGTATGTTGAATCCAGATTTTTTTATTGTAACTTGGACTGGTTGGTCTGCAATTAATTCATCTTCTGCAAAAACTTCTAAATTGAAAAACTTAACTCCTTCAACACCTTTGTTTACTTCAAGAGTTATTGAAACTTCTTCTGATTCTCCTGGAGCAATTGTAACTGTGCTTTTTTCTAATGAAGCTTGAGATGCCCAGTCAGAATATGATTCAAGATTTAATGTGTAAGTAGTTTCTTCGTCTCCAGTGTTTGCGATTATTGAATTAACAACTAAAGGTCTTCCTGCTTTTCCGCCAGATACTAAGTTTGCGCTAACAGAAGCTTCTGCAACTACGCAATTTTCTACTTGGAATGAAATATCATATGCTGAATTGTCATCGTTATTATTTTCGTAAACATCATCGTCTTCGTCAAAAACAGATAAAACCAAATAATAATTTTTTCCTTCTTCCAAATCTTTAGGTAAGGTGAAGTCAAAAACTATTTTATCGTCTTCGAAAGAATCAATGTCTCCAACAATGATTTCTTCAAATATTTTTAATGGTGTGCTTTCAATTCGGACATAAACATCATCTTGGTTTCTGTCTCCAATATTCCAAACGTCTGCTGAAAAGTGAACATCCGCTCCACATTGAGAAGTTTCTGGAAGTTCAAGCTTGTCTAAGATTACAAAATTATCTTCAATTACTATATCTACACTCTCGAAAACATCGTCGCAAGTTTCTAAGTTTGAAGAGTTATCTACATCCCCTGTTGCTCTAACATAGAGTTTGTAAATTCCATCATCTAATTGGTCTAAATCTTGGTCCATATCTTCATCAATTTGAAAACTTAAAATTACTATTTCATCGTCTCCATCTTTAATATTAAAATCTTTTACGTCATCAATTTCAATTGTCCATTCTTCTGCTTCAGTATTATATAATCCCCATTCAATCTTAATATTATCAATATCATCATCTCCCCTGTTCTCAATTTCTAATTCAACTTCAATTTTATCAAAAATTGCCCATTCTTCATCATCTCCAAAACCTTCTCCAAAATCTCCTTTCAGAACTTTGATGTCTTCAATTCTAACTCTTAATTCTCCAGGATTTTCTACTGTGCAAAATTGTGAGTTTTCTATTGTAATTGTCATTGTTTCATTCTCACCTGGATTATCTGTATCCACTAATACAAAAGTATCAGAAAAAGATTCCAAGAAATCAAAAGTTGAGAAGTCAATCGGATTTGTTGGAGTGATTGTTATTGTTCTTGATTCGCTTATATTTCCTAAATTAGAAAGATTATTTCCCGCTGCATTAAAAGATACCCCATTTACTTCTAGACTTGGAATTAAAGATATATTCAAAAGATTTGTTTTATTTGTTATTGTGAAAGCTTGAGAATTTGATGAAGGCGAGAAAACTAATTCTGTTTTATCGACTGAAAAGGTTGTCGCCGCACTTGCGAAACTAACTAAGAAAATAAGTGTTAAGACACTTGCGATAACGAAAGATAATGTTTTGTTTTTCATCTTGTTGTAATTTTGGAGTTACTGCTATTTATAAGCTTTTATATTCTTTAGAATACATATTAAATTTCTTTGAAAAGGTTTATATATTTTGAGATTTTATTACTTTAATAAAATGGTGCTTAGATCTAGAGAAAATATTGTTGGTGCATGGTCTTTTTTGATAGGCGTGGTTCTTGCTATTATAATTGGTATTGGAACGACTTTAATTCCTATTCCTGCTCTTACTAGATTCAGCCCTCAAATTTATGGTGTATTGGTTCTGCTTGGTTTGGCCATTGGATTTTGGAATATTCCAACAGGAAAGGATTCTCAGACTTTTTTAATTACAGGAGCTATATTAGTAGTAGTTAGTAGATTTGGTATGGAAAGTGTTACTGGTTCTCTAATTGGTATAGGTATTGGAGATGTTGTAATTTCTGTATTCGGAGCATTATTAGTGCTTTTTGTTCCTGCGACAATAATTGTTGCGTTGAAGACAGTATTTTCTATAGCACAGGTTTAGAGGTGATAAATTAGTGTCTCGCACATAAGGAAAGTCTCCGAAGGAGATTTGAGTGAGTTTCTGCAAGAAGCGCACTCTTTGTTAAGTGATTCGAAATTTATTGAGAACTTGAGTTTTTAAAAATCCGTTAAATCTAAGTAGCTGACGATTTCTATATTATTCTTTTCACAAATTGCATTTAAATTTTTAATATATTCAACATCTCTTTCTCTATCTTTATTTAGACTTGATTTACAACTGGGATCAAATTTTCCAGGATGAAATAAAACCTCGTAATATTTTTCGTCTTCAAGGGTTTTAATCCAATCTACTATTTTATTGAAATCTTCGATACTTCCATGAAATGAAGGCAAATCTGTAGTTTTATAATAATCTATATCTCCCCCCTTATTTCGACAAGGGATTTTTTTATTCCTACAAAAATCTGCTACAGGAGATATTGATTCTCTAATCTTTGAGGCTTTATGAATGTCAAGGTGAGAGGGATTAAAACCAAGAATTTTTTTGAACTTTTGGTATTGAGATTTTATTTGTGAAGGATAATCGTTTTCTTTAAACTCTAAATGGAGCCCGATACTCAGATTTTTATTTTTTGAGAGGGCGATAAGTTCATCAAATTGTTCTTTTTGATTATCCGTCACTCTATTAACCATGACAGTTGTAGAACGAATTAAATCTTTTCTAATCAAGTCTAAAATAACTTCATTAAAAATTTTGCTCATTCCAAAGTCGTCGGCGTTTATAATCAAATATTTACTCATAATCTAGAAACATTTAAAGATTATATAAATTTATTTAAGTGGTCACTTCTTACAAAGATTTTTGAAAATTTTACTTAACATAACAGAAGACGAACTTTAATATAAATCTAATTTAAGAAAGATAGTTGCTAATTGAATTAAAAATATTATCTGCATGAACTGTTGCAATGCCTGCCCCATAAGAAAGATATGCTAACGCACGATATTTGTTAAAATCTCCTGTGCCCATTAAATCTAATGCTGCAGGAATTGCAGGGATTATATATTGATTTTCGCCCCCCATGACTCTTCCCGTGATACCCGTAATTAGGCCAAGCCCATAACTTGCTCCAGCCACACCCACTATGCCTTTTATGTTAACAGAAAACGCAATTTTGTCCATTATCTTTTCTTTTTTGATTGATAGATTATTTTGTTTTGCCATTTAATTTTATAGAATTAATATAAATCTAATTTATCTTTTTTAGGAACAACTCTCTCAGCCTCCTTTTGGACTTTTGCGAATGAAGGTGTTGCGATTACAATGTTTTCTCCGAAACCAGCAATTGTTCCTTCAAGAGCATCAACTGTTTTTTTTACCTTTGAAATTGCCCTTTTTAGTTCTATTGAGTCTTTTTGTCTTAACACTTTTATGTCAAGTATGGCGATTGTATAACCATCCCTTAGAGCCGTTAGAACTGAGTTGATATCTTCATATTGTTTAAGTGAGAAAAGTTTTACGAGAACTTTGTTTTTTTCTTCTTTATCTTGTTCTAAATCAATTTCTAAATATTCGTCAACGTCTTCATCCCTTGAACCAGAAAAAGCTTTCCTTAATTTATTGAATACCATATTGAATTGAAAAATAAATTCTTTATAAAGATTTCGGGGCTTTGGTATATATTATTATTTACTTATTACCACTCATTAATTCTTCTCTGGTCTTTTCTAATTGCTGCGTTAGGGTTTCTTCTTGACTAGAAATTGTTTTGTTTCTTAATTTTAAGAGCTTTTGTTTGTTTTCAAGTTCTTCTTTTATTCTTGGTTTATCGGTTTTAATCATCAATTGTCCGACTATTTTGAAAACTTCATCTCCAGAAGATTCTAATTCTTTTAATGCAGATACTGTTTCAGATTCTTCCATTTGAAAAGCTTGTTTTTGCATTAATAAATTTTGTAAATTCTGTTCTAACATTTGCATTTCTTGAATTTTTTTATTTTGATCTTCCATTTTAAATTGCTTTTACTTTCTTAACTTTCGTTCTTGGTTTGAAAAAAATCTTCGAACCACAATTGGGGCAGACGAATCTTTTTTCAAGAGCTTTACTAAGAATCTTCTTGTCGCATTTGAAACATTTGTATGTTGCCATGTTATTTTTTGTTAATAGGGGTTTTTAAATTTTATTTATTCAGTTATTTTATATGTATCGCCTGCGAATTTCTTATCGCATTTAGAACATTGCCAGATTCCATTGGATAATCTTTTTAATCCTACTTTATTACAGAAAGGGCATTTTTGTTTTTTCCTTTGTTCGCTTTCAACTTTCACTAATTTAGCTCTGACTTTTTTTCCGTATCTTGGGCCAAATCTTCCTGCTGATTTTGTTTTTTTTAATTTTGTTGGCATTTTATTTAATATGGGGCTACGCGGATTTGAACCGCGGTCGCGAAGTCCCAAACCTCGAATCTTACCAGACTGGACCATAGCCCCATAAAAATTATGGGTTAAACTAATTTATAAACTTATTTCTTTGGTTCTTCTTTCTTCTCTTCTGGTTTTTCTTCCTTACCCTTAGCTTCTTCCTTCGCTTGAACTTCTGCTTCTTTTTCAGCTTGCTCTTTCTTTAATGTAGCATCTTGTTCAGATTTAACTTCATTAAAATAATCGTCTAATTCTTTTTTCTTTTCAGGAGATGTTTCTGTTTTCTCTTCTTTGATTTCTGCGTCGTATTTTCCTTCGTCAATTTCTTGTTCTATTTTAACAGCCGGTTGGTTTTCTATTAATACTCCTAAACTTGCACAAGTTCCAGCAACTGTTTTAACTGCAGATTTCAAATCTTTGCATAAAAGGTTTTGCATTTTTGTTTTTGCGACTGAGATTATTTGTTCTATAGAAGCGTTTGCAACTTGTAATTTTAATTGAGTTCCTGAACCTTTTTTGATTTTTAATTCATTTTTCAAAAGTTCTGAAACGGGTGGTGAAAAAACTTGTATTTCAAATTCTTTTGAACCCATGTCAACATCTAATTCCACTGGAACTTTTAATCCCTTGAAATTTTTAGTTGCTTCGTTAACTTGTTCAATTACTTTGTTTAATGGAATTCCTGCTGGGCCAAGTTTCTGACTAAGTGCTGGTCCTGGCTTCATGCTTCCTCCCTCGACTAATAATTTAATTTGCATTTTATTCTTCGTCTTCTCTCCTTACAACTTTTATATTATCTATTTTAACTGTTACTGGTAATGGAACTACTGCTCCTAATAAACTTACTACAACCATTTCTTTTTGTTTATCTATTCTTAAAACTTTTGCTTTTTCGCCTTTCAATGTTGAGCCAATCATTTCTACAATGTCGCCTTCTTTTATTGAGATTGTTTCCATTGTAGGTTGGACCATTGCTTTTATTTCTTCAAAGCTAATTGTTTTACCAATTATTCCTTTAACGTAAGGTAAATTGAAAACTGATTCTTCTGCTGAATCTCTGTCTTCTGCTTCTAAAAGAATATATCCTCTGAGACCGTGAGGTCGAGAGACTGAATGGACATTAATATTTTTTTTCTTGACTTTTTCTGCAATCATGTCAAGTGCTCTTTCTTCTTTGTTTGTTGTTACTTTTATAATGAAAATCATTTTTTGTTCCAACTAAGATGTAAACATCTTAGAAGAATAATATTAGTTAAAATTAAAGGTTTATAAAAGTTTTGATGTTAAAAAATTCTTGAATGGAGATGCTTCTTTCTGTATTCTTCGGAGTATTTTTTTAATTTTTTTTCTATTTCAATCTCCCCCCTAATTTTGTTGTTTCAAATCCAAAATTCCGCATTTGATTTATAATTGCTATTTCTTGAGCATGATTAGACTCAATTTCGTTTGTATGCTCTCTGAAAATTCCCGTTTGTTTTTTGATTATTGAATTAAGAATTAGTCTATCTCCCATTCCTAAATGTTCATATGGAAAATTCTTAATTAACATGTCTTTTTCGTTATAAAGTTTGACAACCCATGAATAATCATTTTCTATCATAATTTTGTAGCTATTATTTACTTTTTAAATTTTATTGTATAGAGAAATTCATGTAGTATCCGAAAAATAGTTGACAAGCGAGAATCTTGCTTATTAGTGAGATTAAAAGAGAATGAACTTAAAATGAAAAATCAAAGTCCGCGCCCGTTCCGTCACAAAAAGATAAAGAATTTAAATAAAGAGAATCTGAATAAAATATGGAAGAAAAAGAATTTACAAATTTAGTAGAAGAGATATTATCTTATGGGTGTGAAAATGAATGGATAGAATTTAAAGATAATAATTTTGAATCTCATTTAATAGGAGAATATATTTCTGCATTGTCTAATTCTGCTTGCTTGCATAAAACTAAGCAAGGATATTTAGTTTTTGGTGTAAATGATGCTTGCCATATCGTTGGAACAAATTTTAAACCAAAAAAAGAAAAAGGCAAGGGGAATGAAAATTTAGAAAATTGGTTGCTAAGACTTTTAAATCCCAGAATTGATTTTGAAATCATAGAGGGAATATATAATTCTAAAAAAATTGTAATTTTTAAAATAGATTCTGCTAAAAAAAGTCCTGTTGAATTTGAAGGTATTGCATATATTCGTGCTGGAGAATATAAAAAACCTCTTAAAGAATTTCCTGAAAAAGCAAAGAAACTTTGGAGGACCTTAAATGAAGTTGTTTTTGAAGAAGATATAGCTTTAGATAAAATAGATGAAGAGTCTTTATTAAATTTATTAGATTATCCAAGATATTTTTCCCTTATGAAATTAAAATTGCCTAAAAATAGTCAAGCAATTCTTGAAAAATTGGAAGAAGAGAAAATTATTATAAGAAAAGGAAGAAAATATTCTATCACAAATTTAGGTGCTATTTTATTTGCAAAAGATTTGAATAAATTTCCAAAACTTTCTAGAAAAAAAATCAGAGTTATTTTTTATGAAGGAAATTCAAGAACTGGAAGAACAAGAGAGCGAGAACATAATGAAGGATATGCTATCTTATTTGAAAGTTTAATACAATATATAATGGACCAATTGCCTGCAAATGAAATCATAACAAAAGCATTAAGAGAAGAAGTTTTGATGTATCCTAGGATAGCTATTAGAGAACTATTAGGAAATGTTTTGGTTCACCAAGATTTTTTTGAAGGAGGAGCATGTTCAATGATTGAATTTTTTGATAATCGCGTTGAATTCACAAATCCAGGCGAACCGTTAATAGATACTAATAGGTTTATTGATCATGCACCCATATCTAGAAATGATAGACTCGCAGATTTTATGAGAAGAATTAAAATTTGCGAAAAAAGGGGGAGTGGAATTGATAAGGTTATTGAAGGTGTTGAAATTTTTCAATTGTCCGCTCCGGAGTTTATTAAAGAAAATAAATTTGTTAAAGTTATTTTATATTCTCATAGAGGTTTTAAAGATATGACTAAAGAAGATAAAATAAGGGCATGTTGGCAACATTGTGTCTTAAGACACATTTCAAGGCAATGTATGACAAATGCTACTTTAAGAGAGAGATTTAATCTTAGTAATAAGAATGATTATGTCAGGGTTTCAAAAATAATACGGAATTGTATTGAAAATGGATATATTAAACAAGATGGATCAAAAAGATATGTTCCAAGTTGGGCATAGGATTAATGTAACGCGATGTAACAAAAGGGCAATAAACTATGTAAAAAATGGCTTTTTATGGCTTAAAATAGTAAAATTTATGTAACGCAATGTAACCTTTTGCTTTGTCTTGTTTCATAATCTATAAAAATAATTAAAAAAGTCACGCAATTCTTTTTCATTTAGAATGCTTTCATAACCATCGAGATTATGAAGCCCAATAAACCTAAGATTGCTATTCCAATTGCAGAGACTTTTGATATTTGTTCAAATTCCTGTTTGGTTGGTTTTTTCAATGTATGCCAAACTCTTCTGCATTTTAATAAAAAAGGTTTTATGCTTTTCATATTTTTAATAGAAAGTTTTAGTTTTTAAATTTATTCAAAGAACTCAATTCCTAGAAAGATTTAAGTTTTGGATTTTTATATCTGAAAGAAAATCTTCTGACATTCTTTTGCTCACATTCAGCAATTCAATCCCAATTATTTTTCCATTTTCATCTAAGTCTATGATTGTTTCATCATCAATTTTTCTATTGTTGGAAAACTCTTTCTCGCTTGTTTCAATATAAACTGCGTCTGCTTCTTTATCAAATGTTATTTTCATTTTCTATAAATAATATATAGTTATCACCTTTATATAATTTCCTTTCTCATAAACTACTTCTATATTTGCTCTAACAATATTCTTTTTTGCATAATATTTTCCTTCTTTTTTTAATATTCTTTCAGGGTAATTTATTGCTTCAAGAATTTCTGAAGAAGAAATTCTTCTCTTTTTCATTCTCTCTTTGACATGTTCGGTGAAGATGGTTTTCATATCTAATCATTGTCAAAATAAAAATATAAATGTTTGTATATTTATTCAAAAAACTCAATTCCCAATTCGTCTTCGATTTCTTTATGCTTCACAGATTCCATTGATTCTCCGTGGCCCAAGATTTGAGAACTCTTAACTCCTGTTACAATTAACAATACTCTTATTGATTTGTCCATATCCTCTGATATCTGTGCTCCGCCAATTAATTTCGCATCTGGGCTTAATCTTTCTCCAACTGTTCCAATTATTGTTTTGTATTCGTCCAAACTCATATCACTTCCCCCGATTACATTTACCAATGCGCCAGTTGCATTTGAAATATCAACATCTAATAAAGGATTTTGAATTGCTTTTTCTACGGCCTCTTTTGCTCTTTCTGCACTATCTGATTCTCCCATCCCAATTAATGAGACTCCACCATCAGCCATAACTGATTTCACATCTGCAAAGTCTAAGTTTACTAATCCGGAAGTTGTAACCAACTCCGTTACACCCTTTACTGCATTTGTTAATATTTCATCCGCTATTTTGAAAGCGGTGTGCAAAGGCAAGTCTGGAGCTAATTCCAATAGTTTGTCGTTGGGAATAACTATTAATGTATCTACTATTGATTCCATTCTTTCTAGCCCATTCATTGCGTTTTCGATTCTTTTTTGACCTTCAATTGTAAAAGGTAAAGTTACTATTCCAATTGTTAATGCTCCTTGTTTTTTTGCGAATTTTGCAACTTCTGGTGCTGCTCCTGTTCCTGTTCCACCTCCTAAACCGCAGGTGATAAAAACCATGTCTGAGCCAGCAATTTTCTTTTTTATATCCGATTCGGATTCTTTTGCTGCCTCTTGTCCCACAGAAGGATTGCTTCCTGCCCCCATTCCCTGAGTTAATTCACGACCGATTAAAATTTTCTGATCTGCGTTCGCATATAATAAATCCTGTGCGTCTGTATTTATCGCTATTAATTCTCCACCTTTTATTCCAATTTCACGCATTCTAGAAAGGGAGTTTCCTCCTCCGCCACCAACACCAATAACTTTTATTTTTGCTGATTGCTTTTTTAGAATTTGCGCAAGCTCTTCATCAACCCCTCTTAAATCTGAAGATAAGTCAGAAGGCATAGAATTATCTTCACCAAAAACGTTTTCCATGAGAAGATGAATTAATTCGGCTTTATAAAAATTATTGTGATTTTTGGGTTAGGTTTTTAAAATATAGAGGTAATGAATAGTTATGAGATTAAAAAAGAAAATGGGTTTTTTGTTATTAGTTTGTTCTTTTTTGTTTTTATTTGTTGGAATTAATTTTAATATTACAGGAAATATTGTTAACGATTACTTTTCTAATAATTTTATGGGATTGCATATTCTTGGATTTATTTTCTTGATTGGAGGATTGGCTTTATTTATTGAGCAAAAAAGTTTGGATTATTTGATTGTGCCAACTGGGGATAGTGTAGAGAGTAATCTAATAAGAGCTAAAAAAGGAAGGGAACAAAAATCAAAACATTACATTATTAGTGGCATTATTAAGGGGTCGCTAAGAGATTCTAAAACTAAAAAGATTTATGATGAACTAAGAAATGTTGGAGGGGGATACAAAGAAAATCAAGAAATAAAACCATCACAAATCATTATTGAAGGGAAATCAAAAGATACATTGGAAAATATGATTTACTCTCTAAAGAAAATTAAAAATGCTAAAAATGTTGGAATTGTTTCTTATCCCGAACATTTGAAAAGATTCAAAATGATAATTAAAGAAGCAAAGAAAGAAGGCAAAGTGCCAAAAAGTTTGAAAGTTAAATATATTCCAACAAAACAAAATCTTTGGGAAAAAGCATATGGGGTTTTGGCAAATGTCAAAGAAAAATATAGGTTGAGAAAAGGCCTAGATGAAGCAATGAAAAAAGAAACAAAAGGTTTTGGAAAATTTTTAAAGAAAAGTTTAGAAAATAAAAATTAACTATTCCCCTTCAACCCTTTCCTTAACTTCCCCTATTTTTTCATCAATCTTTTCCTTTATTGATTCTTTTGTAGGCATTTCTTTTTCAACCTCGCTTTGAGGTTCATTTGCGATCAAATCCAAATCAAATATTTCCTTATATTTATCTTTAAACATTTCAATAAATTTAGACATTCCTTTTTCAACATCCATTGTTAATTTTTTGTCCTTGATTTCAAATTTAAAATCCTTCTTGAAAAGGAATTTGTTTAATGCTTCTATTTTTTCTTTTTGATCTTCCACTTTTCTTAAAATTTTAATGTCATAAACTACATCTTTTCCAGATAAGGGATTGTTGAAATCAACCATGACTCTTCCGCCAGAAACGGTTAATATTTTTGCAATTTTATTGTCAAAGTTGAACATTGCTCCGGGTATTGGATTCAATTTATGTTCTATAAAAACTTTCATGGGCATCATTTGAACGAGTTTTGCTTCTCTTTTTCCAAATGCTTTTTCCGGAGTTAATTCTATTTTGTATTCTCCTATTTCTTTTCCAATCAAATAATTATCAATGCCTTCTAAAAACATCCCCTGTCCTAGTGCAAATGTAAAAGATTCTGCTTTGGCATCAGAATTTAATTTTTGTAAATGTTCTTTTATATTTGAATCAAATACTTCGCCATCTTTGACTTTAGCTGTAAATTCAATTTCTATGAAATCATTTTTTTTTAGTGTCATGAAAACTAAATGATAAATGTCTTTTAAAAAGATTTGGTTGGTGGTTTTGGAAATGCTAAAAATTTAAGCAAACTTTTATAAATTAAATCTTTTTAGTTCAATTATGGTTTTAAAAATTATAAATGCTACTGAGGCGAGAACTGGAACAAATATTTTGGTTGATGGAGTTTCGTGCGTTGTAAAAAATATTGATATTTCTAAGACGGGAAAACATGGTCATGCGAAGTGTAGAATTGAGGCTGTTGGAATAATTACTGGAAATAAAAAGGTTTTTGTAATTCCTGGGCATGATAGGCTTGAAGTTCCGAATGTGGACAAAAGAAAAGCACAGGTTTTATCTAAATCCGACGGAAATATTAATTTGATGGATTTAGAAAGTTTTGAAACTCTTGATGTTCCTTGCCCCGACAAAGATGTGTTTGAACAGTTACAAGCAGATGGCAATTGTGAATATTGGGATATTGAAGGCGAGAAGATAGTTAAGAGAAAGTTGTGATTTTGAATATATTTTTAAGTAGCATAATTAATAAAAAGGTTACCGGATTAAGAATCAAATGATTGAAAAAATGCTGAGTTTTGAAGAATTAAAAAATATAAATCTTAATGGTCAGGAACTAAAAAAAATTTATGAAAATTTAGAACAAATAGGATTCTTTTCTAATGAAGAAGGGGATGAAAATAAATATTGTCGGAAGATTTTTAGCATATTAAGAAAAACCCCAGATAATAAAGATAATCTCAATGGACAAGACTATATCAAAGAAGAGTATTTTGAAAATGGAAAAGCGATTAAAGGAAAAGTATATAATTTTAATCTAAAAATGATTTCTTCCTGTTCTTAATAATTATAATTTTGAATATAAATTCTTAAAGGTTAAATGCTACAAATTCTGCTAGCGCTTGAATTTTCCGCTGAAAAAGTTGTTATCTCCACCGGGGTTTCTTTAATATTGTTCGGCTATTACTAAAATAATAATTATCTTTCATTGCACTAAATCTTATCAAATAATCCCCCTAAGAAAACTTTAAAAACTAATTCTTCAATGATTTAATATGGCACAGAAAATACCTGAAGCACAGAATAGATTATTCAAGAATGTTTTTGTTTGTTCTAAATGTCAATCAAAGATTAAAGCCGACCCTCAAAAAATATTGAAAGGGAAAGTTAAATGTAGGAAATGTAAGAAGGGTGCTTTCAGACCTTTGAAGAAGAAATAACCATTACGCTTTTAAACTTCTTTTTGTTTGAATTGAAAAGAGAGAATAAAAATGAATTTTATAATTTACGACGTTGTTTTGCTTGTGCTATTCATAGCTTTTACTTCAATTTTTTTATATAGAAATAGAAGCCAATTAAAGAGAGAAGGACTTTTATTTTTGTACAAGGCGAAATGGGGTATGAACCTTATTGATAAAGTTGGTAAAAAATATACAAAAACTCTCAAAGTTCTAAGTTATGTTTCAATTTCTGTAGGATATCTTTTAATGGGTGCAATGATTTACATGTTTGGAAAAATTATTTATTTATATGTTGCATTCCCAGAGATTGTTCGTGCGATTAAAATTCCACCAATTACTCCTTTGATTCCATATTTGCCTCAAGCGTTTAAATTAGATTTTTTACCTCCACTTTATTTTATTTATTGGATTTTAATTTTAGCGGTTATTGCAATCTCGCATGAATTTGCTCATGGAATTTTTATGAGAAGATATAACATAAAAATAAAATCTACTGGTTTTGGATTCTTTCCTTTTTTCTTGCCAATCTTCTTGGCTGCTTTTGTTGAACAGGACGAAGAGAGTATGAAAAAAAGTAGTAGATTTCACCAAATGGCCGTTTTATCTGCGGGGACTTTTGCAAATATCTTGACCACAGTTTTGTTCTTCGTTGTAATGTGGTTGTTCTTCTCTCTTGCATTTGCGCCTGCTGGTGCCCAATTTAATACCTATTCTTATTCCCTCGTTGGACTTGCTGGAATTACGACCGTTAATGGGATTACTTTAGACAACCCGACATACGATCAATTGTTGGCTTTATCTAACGATACAGGTTTTAATGAGATAAAAACTGAAGAAAGAAATTATGTCATGACAAAAGAGATGTTGGAAGAGCAAAAAGAAAATCAAGGCAATCTTGTTTTATATGATGATGCGCCCGCAATTAGATCTGGTTTAGAAGGGGCAATTGTTGAAGTTAATGGAATTAAAATAACTAATTGGGATGACTTTTCATATGAAATTTCAAGATATTCTTCAGGAAATTTTGTCACTTTTAAAACTAAAGTTGGAGACGAATTTAAAGAATATAAAATTGAATTGGGAGAAAATCCAGAGGAAGAAGATAGGGTTTTTGTGGGCATTGGTTATACAAGCAGTAAGAGAAGTGGTTTAATTGGAAGAACTATTGAATTTTTATCTTCGTTTAAGAAAGAGCATATTCACTACGAACCGAAATTTGAAGCAGCAGAATTTATTTATGATTTTATTTGGTGGTTGGTACTAATTAGTTTTAGTGTTGCACTAGTTAATATGCTTCCCGTCGGTATTTTTGATGGTGGGCGATTCTTTTATTTGACAATTTTAGGCATTACAAAATCTGAAAAGATAGCGAGAAAAAGTTTTAGTTTTATAACTTACTTCTTTTTGTTTTTATTATTGCTTTTAATGATTTTTTGGGCTAAGAGTTTTTTCTAAAGATTTAAAACATAATATTTGATTTATTTTCTATGGTACGATCTAGAAAACGGGTTAGGAAAGAAACATATGAGGTTGTCGGAAAAGGCAGACATTCGGCAGTGCAACTTTGTAATTGGACGAAGAAATCTTTGCGTGATGAAGGAGATTGTTTTAAGAATAAATTTTATGGGATAGAATCTCATAGATGTTGCCAAATGACGCCCTCAATCTTTTGTAATAATAGATGTGTTCATTGTTGGAGAGATATTTCAAATGCGCAAAATAAAATAGTTGAAAACCCAGATAATCCTCTTGAAATCATTGAGGGAGCAATCAAAGCCCAACAAAAACTTTTAACAGGTTTTAAGATTGATCCAAAATCAAAAAAGAAACAATTATCTTTAGCCAATCAGGAAAAATTGAAAGAAGCCCAAATTCCAAATCAATTTGCATTAAGTCTAACTGGAGAACCAACTCTTTATCCAAAAATTGGAGAATTAATTAATGAAATAAGAAAAATGGGTTCAACATCTTTTTTAGTTACCAATGGTTTGCAACCAGAAGTAATAAAGGAATTAATCAACAAAAACAATCTTCCGACTAGACTTTATGTCTCGGTAAATTCATCAAATGAAAAAGAGTATAATAAATTCCATAGAAGTCTGAAGAAAGACGCGTGGAAAAAATTGAATGAAACATTGAGTTTATTTTCTAAAATAAAACAAAAGACACCCAAGGGCGTACCCCGAGACATTTCTTCAGAAATGTCTACTAGGGGCAACAAAACAGTTTTTAGAATGAATCTTGTAAGAGATTTAAACATGGACGATAAATTTGTTAGAGAGTTTGCAGAGATGATTAAAAAATCTAAACCTGCGTTTGTTGAGATTAAGGGCTTTATGTCAGTTGGTTTTGCTCGTGAGAGGATGGGTTATGAAAGAATGCCTACGCATGAAGAAATGTTGGAGTTTATTAAAAAATTGGAAAAGGCATTAGAAGGAACAGAATATAAACTTCAGGACCAACATGAGATTTCAAGAGCTTATGTTTTATGTAAGAATAAAAAAGATTTGAAAATCAAGAAGAATAATATTTAACTCAAAAATAGATATAAAACTTTATAATCTCCTTCAATTTTTTATATCCCATGAAATGAAATCTTTATGAAAATGAAAAATTTTTGGAACCTTTGAAGTTTTCTAATGGTAAAACCCAAGAAGATGTGGTGAATGAAGTTTTGAATTTGGTTGAAAAGGGAGAAAAAGTAATTTTTATTCGGGGAATCTGTGGGACTGGGAAATGTCTTGACAAAGATTCCCTAATATTTTGTAAACCCAAAGGAGAAAAAACTTTTTCATATCATAAAATCTCGGAGCTAACGGGAAAAGAAGGGATAATAATTTCTTTAGATAATGTAGGCTCTTTGAGAGAATCCAGTTTTAAGAATGTAAGAAAAACTGGAAAAAAGAATTTATTTAAATTGAAAACAAGAACTGGAAGAGAAATTGTTGTTTCAAACAACCATCCATTTTTATCCATAACTAATGAGGGTATTGAATGGAAGCCACTAAAAAAGTTGGATGATGAATCATACATTTGTTTACCAAATAATATCTGTATTAATCCGGCTTTAGAAATTTCCAATGAAGATATAATAATTTTAGCTCACTTAATTGCCGAAGGAAAATTTGGGGACAAAGGAGGTTCTCCAAAATACTATCAATGTCCGACCCAAAATCCATTAATAAGAAAAGATTATATTGATGCATTAAAAGCGAAATTTCCCGAAGGAGAAATAAAAGAAAAAGATTGTGAAGTGTCAATAAAATTTGGTTTGATGAATACAACAAAAGGAACAACAAATAAGCTGAGATTGTTAATTCAAAAATATGGATTGGATGGAAAAAAATCGGGAGATAAATTTATTCCAAAAGAAATATTTGGTTTAGAAAAAGATAAAATTGCCTTATTTCTAAGTAGATTATTCTCTGGCGATGGCTCAATTTATAAAAGAAAATCTGGACAAATAGTTATTGAATATACTTCTATTTCAAAAAAATTAATTCAAGATGTTTCAATTTTATTGTCTTTTTTTGGAATCCAACATACAATTTCTTCGAAAAAATTCAAAGAGAATAAAGAATATTCTTTTAGAATCTCTATTTCAGAAAGTGGAAACTTAAAAAAATATATTACTAAAATAGGATTCGTTGGAAGAAAAAATATTCTGGCCAAAAAATTGTTAGAGGGACTAAAAAACCACAAATTTACTAACATCGACAAAGTGCCAAGAGTTATAAAAGAATATTTAAAATCTTTAGGATACAATTATCTAGAACTAGACAGATTTCTTAATTATGAAGAAATTATAAAGAAAAGAAAAGAAAAGAATTTCAAAAAAATCAGGGCGGACAAATCAATAAAAACGCCTTTTGTATTTAATCAACAAAAGATAGATTTCTTAAGAAGCCATATTGAAAAAATAAATGGACATATTAAAAATGAAACTCTCTCATTTATTTCGAATAAAGATATTTTCTGGGACAAAATAAAATCAATAGAATTTGAAAAAGAAGATGAAGTTTATGATTTGGAAGTGGAAGAAAACCATAATTTTATTGCTAATGGAATAATCGTCCACAATTCTGCGATTGCCTTAAATATTGCTCGTGAACTTGGAAAGGCTTCAGTTGTTGTGCCTGGAAAAAACTTGCAACAACAATATAAAAAAGATTATGAGGAGAATAAATATATTTTGAACGATAGAAATGAAAAACTAAAGATTTCTGTTATTACTGGAAGAAATAATCATAAATGCAAATTCTTGGAAGACAATAAAAATGCTATTCCTAAAATTTCAAAGGAAATAAATTCCAAACTCCATGACATTTTTGCTGGAAAGAAAGAAGAGTTACAAGATACTATTTCAGATGATATTTCTGCAGATAATCAAAATATCCCATGTAAAATTGAAATTAAAGAAAAGAATTTTAATAAGCTTAAAGGATATTTGAGGCAGAATAAAAATGTAGATGTAAGAAATTTTACGCAAGTTAGCGACGTTAAAAGAATTCCTGTTGCAAGTGTGTGCCCTTATTGGAGCCCAGTTCTTCCTGATACATATGAACTTAAAAATTTAGGAGAAAAAAATAAAAGAACATACAAAGGTCTCAAAGATAAAAATTTTATTTTCTATCAAAGAAAACCTGGTTGTCCATTTTATGAACAATTTAATGATTATATTGATTCAGACATTATTGTTTTCAATTCCTTGAAGTATAAATTGGAGAGTGCTTTAAACAGGAAGCCTTCAACAGAAGTTGAAATAATTGACGAATGCGACGAGTTCTTGGATAGTTTTTCTAATCAGAGAAGTGTGAATATTGAGAGGCTTCAGAATTCTTTTTCTAATGCTATTATCACCGAAGAGAAATCTTTTAATTTGGTTAACGAAGTTATTGAAATTCTAAAACAACTTAAACGGGATCCGAGAATTAGAAATGCTGT
>SDBV01001777.1_pt1 | contig 32246 bp, 28 predicted proteins | sample 2277081 | NCBI WGS metagenome assembly SDBV01 (sample SAMN10402039, study PRJNA504765) | marine sediment metagenome | isolation source: marine sediment core GS10_PC15, 223 cmbsf | place: Arctic Ocean: Southern Knipovich Ridge | collected 2010 | reverse complement strand
TTCATTGTGATGGAACAGAAGGTTAAGTACCCCGTTTTCAACTTTAAGCTCTTTTCATCCAACAGGTTGTTCGCTTTCTCTAACCTGGCAGCCCTGATCAATTACGCCACCACATTTGCCATTACCTTTCTTTTAAGCCTCTACCTGCAATATGTACTGGGGTTGTCACCACGGGATGCGGGAATGATCCTGATCACCCAACCGGTTACCATGGCCCTGGTGGCTTCAATTTCGGGCAGGCTTTCAGATAAGTATGATCCAAGGATCCTTTCCTCCGCAGGAATGGGGATCATTGTCGGGGGACTTATCATGCTTACCTTTCTTACCGGTCAGTCACACATCTGCTACCTGATTTTCAACCTGGCAATTGTCGGGTTCGGTTTTGGAATGTTCTCCTCTCCCAATACCAATGCCATTATGGGCTCTGTGGATAAAAAATACCTGGGGATCGCGTCTGCTACGGTTGGAACAATGAGGTTGACAGGTCAGATGATGAGCATGGCCATTGCAACCCTTATTCTGAGGTTGATGATCGGGAATCAGCCTCTTTCAGCTCAGCATTCGGCAGCATTCGTGACCAGTATGAAAATCACATTTATGATATTTGTTGTCCTCTGTGTGCTGGGAGTATTCGCTTCACTGGCCAGGGGAAAACCCCAATCAGGGTAATCAATACAAAATGATCTCATGTTTCAGGGATTGTACCTGGACAATCGCAGTAATTCCTGGTAATCACGCATTGACATTAGTTCGTGAAGGGAGAGTTGGGGATTTCTTAAAGCAAAAGATCTGACTATCTGCCACCCCTGCCAGACTGCCGCCTTCCCGGGAGATTCAACTGTGTAATATCGGGTATGGGGTGCTTCCTCCACCAGTTTATGAATCACCAGGGGATCGGTTGAAAACAACAGTTTTTCCTCCACCAGGTGGGTCCACATCTGTTTTTCGTTGTTCCTGCACCAGGTGGTTTGTGCAGGAGTGAATCCCATTTTCAGGCTATCCTCCAGTGAAGGGAACATTGCATCCACAAAGTACGACAGCATGCCATGACGGATCATCCTGGCGAGTACATTGTCCAGCGAATCGTTATACGGGTAGATCCGGGTGGCCCAAGCGTACATCACATCCACCGGGATCCTCTCCGGAATTTTATTCCTGGTAAGATAACCGGGAATACCCATGCGTTTATAATAGATGCATTCGGCACCCAGGTATTGGTCAAGTCCCACTCCCACGAAATGATCCACCGTGAACAAGCCCTCGTTAAACCTGCTCACATACCCAATCACCCTGGGCAAAACAGAGTCCGGATAATGATAGAGATAGTGCCTGAATCCGCCGGTCAGTTGCCGGTTGATTTCATCCATGTCTGAAACAGCATGGCCTGTATATTCATACACCTCCCTGTTGATGGGCTCGTTGATAAACATTGACAGGAAGGAAGGATATCGCCTGGCGGAAGCCTGCCCGATGTTGATGATATGCACGTTGAATATATCAAAAAAGTCGCCATAGCATTCGTAAAAAGAACCGATGGCGCTGTTGACTGTATCCAAATCCATTTCAAAGAGAACGCGGTCAAAGCGTTCAATCCGCACCTCCGCCTCAATCCCTGAAACATCCACATGAAGCGGATCGCGCCTGCATCCTGATGCCAGCATGGTCATACACATCAGAAAAAACAGGATCTGTTGAGCAGGTCTCGTCATAATATGTAAATTTGAATCCCGCAAGCGCATTGGGTTCGCCTAACGGATAGACAAATGTAGAAAATATGAAGCGATTATTGGTTACGTCATTTATACTCTGTGCACTCCTTATGATGTACGGACAGCAGAAGATGAAATTCAGCGTTCATGCAGATCCGCAGTTTTCGTGGTTTAGCAGTGATGAAAATAATATTACTCCAGACGGTTCCGTATTTAACATACAAACAGGGCTTCAGATGGATCTGTTTTTTGCTGAGAACTATGCTTTTTCCCTGGGCTTCGGCATCAACAACATGGGAGGAAACCTGCTGTATGCCGATTCCACAGAATTTATTTCCAGGGGAGATACCATTGTTGCCCTTCCCGGGCAGGTCATCAAGCATAAATTGCAATACCTTGACTTCCCCATTGGTCTCAAACTGAAAACCGAAGAGCTGGGTTATGCCACCTTCTTTTTTCAGCTTGGTTTTAATCCCATGGTGAATATCAATGCATCCGCCACCTCCCGGGACGAAACATTTTATAAGGAGGATATAAAGGAAAGCACCAACCTTTTTAACCTCGGATACCATGTGGGTGCCGGAGTCGAGTACCGCCTGGGAGGCAGTACATCAGCCATAGGCGGCATTCGCTGGACATCCGGGCTTACAGATGTTTCATCAAATGACCGGGCAAACCTTACCCTTAATGCCATTTCAATTCACCTGGGAATACTGTTTTAAAGAAAATGAACATTGCTCTTGCACAACTGAATTATTTCATTGGTGATTTCGATGGAAACCTGGACCGGATCCTGGATGCGGTTCAACTGGCCTCGAAGAAGGGATCAGATCTGGTGGTCTTTTCGGAACTTTCCATCTGTGGATATCCACCCCTTGACCTGCTGGAACGGGCAGACTTCATCTCCACATGCACCGATTATACAGTGAAGCTTGCGGAAAGCATCGGAAAAGGAATCGGCGTATTGATCGGTGGTCCTGAATTCAATGCAGGGAAGGAAGGTAAATTGCTTTTCAACTCGGTTTTCTTTCTTTATGACGGGGCGATTCAACAGGTTTTCAGGAAAACTCTTCTTCCAACCTATGATATTTTTGATGAATACAGGTACTTCGAACCCAACAACAAATTCAATATTCTCGAATTCAAAGGCAAACGACTGGCAGTGACCATTTGTGAAGACCTCTGGGATGACCAACCATTTGAAAGTGAGTTTTCGAGGAGCAGGTTATACACCACCAATCCCCTTGAGGAATTGATTAAATTCGGTCCTGATGTGATCATCAACCTGGCAGCTTCGCCGTTTGCCCACAGGAAACTTGATGTAAAGCAATCCATTTTCACAGAGAAAGCAGCCAGGTATGGCCTGCCTTTGCTCTATTGCAACCAGGTGGGGGCCCATACCGAATTGATTTTTGAAGGGGGATCGCTGGCCATCAACAACAGCGGTGAGGTGGTCAGACGGTTGGATTTTTTTCGGGAGGATTTTGACGTCATTGACCTGGAAACACTGGTGCATGGCAAGCCTGTTTCATCGAAAGGAAAAATTCCTGACAGGATAGAGATGATTGCCGATGCGCTGGTATGTGGTATCAGGGACTACTTCGGAAAGATGAATTTTAACAGTGCCACCCTGGGTTTATCGGGTGGTATTGATTCGGCCGTGACCCTGGTGCTGGCTGCGCAGGCACTGGGACCTGATAACATGCATGTTCTGCTGCTCCCCTCACAGTACTCCTCCGGTCATAGCATTGATGATTCGGTGCTCCTGGCACAGAACCTGGGGGTACGCTATGACATCCTTCCCATTGAGAAGGCCTTTAATCAGTTCCGGGAGACACTGCAGCCACTTTTTGGCGACCTGCCGGAAGACATTACCGAAGAGAACATACAGGCCAGGATCAGGAGTACACTTTTAATGGCACTGTCCAATAAATCAGGAAGGATCCTGCTCAATACCAGCAATAAAAGTGAGACGGCTGTTGGATACGGAACCCTGTACGGAGATATGAGCGGAGGACTCTCGGTTCTTGGTGATGTGTATAAGACCGATGTGTACAGCCTGGCACAATATTTCAACAGGGAAGATGAGGTCATCCCCAACAACATCATTACCAAACCCCCATCCGCCGAACTCAAGCCCGGCCAGAAAGACACCGACTCCCTGCCACCTTATGAAGTACTCGATCAGATCCTTGAAGGCTATATTGAAAAACAGCTGCAAGCGGAAAAGGTCGCTGCACAGGGATTCGACCTTGAACTGGTGCGCCGGATTATCGGCATGGTGGATCAGAATGAGTATAAACGTTACCAGACACCGCCCATATTGCGGATCTCCTCCAAAGCTTTCGGGGTGGGCCGACGGCTGCCCCTGGTAGCCAAATATTGAAAGGTTCTGATTATTTTTTCTATTTTTGTGTGTTATTGATTCTCCTCGCCGCTTGCGGCGAGGAATCATCGATCCTTTTATTGTTTATTTTTTGCGCTCGCTAACCCCGCCTTAAGCAGCGGGGCATGCGCTCGCAGGATTCAACATCGTACGTCTAAATAACCAACATACAATGCCGGAAAGGAACTACAACGGAGATGACTGTATAGATAATCCGAAATCTGTGTTTGTTGTACTTACACCCAAAGAAAAAGAATTCCTGAAGCAAAATTATACCTGCGCATTTTTTAAGAAAGGTGAAATCATTTTCAAAGAAGGCGACAAGCCCATGGGATTGATGATCCTGGCAGAAGGTAAGGTAAAGATTTTTAAAGAGGGAGTTGGAGGAAGAGAACAGATCGTCAGGATGGCTAAGCCAGTAGGATTCATAGGTTACAGGGCTCTGTTCGCAGAGGAGAACCATACAGCCACCGCAGTAGCCATTGAAGATTGTGTATCGTGCATTGTTGATAAAGAAAGTGTTTACAGGGTAATACGCAGCAATGCAGAACTGAGCATGAGCATAATACGTTCCTTCGCTTCCGAGCTTGGTTTTTCACACGATCGAACGGTTACACTTACACAGAAACATATCCGCGGAAGGCTCGCCGAATCCCTGATCTTTCTGAAAGACACCTATGGATACGAAGATGACAACAAAACCATCAAGATCTATCTGTTCCGTGAAGATGTGGCCAATCTATCCAACATGACCACCTCCAATGCCATCCGCACTCTTTCCACCTTTGCCCAGGAGGGTGTGATTTCCATTGACGGCAGGAAAATCAGGATACTCGACCTGCCCAAACTGGAACGTATCAGTGAGCTGGGATAGAGAGAATGAACTTTATCAGTTATATTGTTACCCGGGGCCTCATCTGGCTGTTGCATTTATTACCAGAACGTTTCCTGTACTTTTTCTCAGACTGTTTGTATGTGATTACTTATTACCTGGTGGGTTACCGGAAAGAGGTAGTCTTTGACAACATCTCAAAAGCCTTCCCGGAATACAGCAAACAGGAAGTCCGGCAGACTGCAAAGAGATTCTATCACCACCTGTGCGATGTGTTCCTTGAATCTGCCATTTCACATTTCTACAGTGAATCCCGTGCCATGAAAAGAATTAAATACACCAATCCGGAGTTGCTGGATGGCCTCTACAGGCAGGGCAAGCAGGTCATGGCTGTCACCGCACATTATGGCAACTGGGAGTACCTCAATACAATGGGACTGCTAACAAAATATCACATCATCGGAATTTACAAACCATTAAAAAACAAGTATTTCGACACAATGGTGCTAAAAAACCGACATAAGTTTGGGGTTGTGCCGGTTCCCATGAAAGGTATTGCGAGGAAACTGATCACTTTTCAACGGGAAAACAGACCTGCACTGACCATTTTTCTTTCGGACCAGCGTCCTGTGTGGCAACATATACAGCACTGGACAAAATTCCTGGGACAGGACACACCGCTTTACCTGGGAACAGAAAAGCTTGCCAGAAAACTGGATGCTGCGGTTATTTTTCTAAAGGTCAGGAAGGTGAGAAGGGGACGGTATGAGGTGGATATTGAACTGATCTGCGAGGATCCGAACAGCCTAAGACCTTTTGAGATTACGGAAACGCATGTCAGGATCCTGGAAAGCATGATCAGGGAAGCCCCGGAATTCTGGCTCTGGACGCACCAAAGGTGGAAGCATTCCTATGAAAGATTCCTGGAAGAGGGCTGAGCGAGCTAAAAACCATTTGAAGGGGTAAATAAATCCTGTATTTCCCTCAGTAAATCCTCAAAAGAAAACAATTCTTCAATTCGCTTTCTGCCATTGGTTCCCATCTGTTGACGCAGCACTTTATTGCCAGCCAGTTCACACACCCTATCTGCCATTTCCCTCACATCTCCGTTCCGGGTGATGTAGCCGGAGGTCCCATGGGTGATCACTTCTGAGGAGGACTTGATGTCAAAGACAACAACCGGTATACTGCATGCCATGGCCTCATTGATAACATTGCTGAATCCCTCGTAACGGGAGGTGAGCAGGAAAATATCAAGAGATCTGAAGAATGCGGGCATCTCCTTCACAAAGCCAACGAAATCAACCTGCTGGTCTACCTTCAGGTCCCTTGCCTTTTTCTTCAGGGCTGATAACAGCTTGCCCTCTCCGGCTATCAAAAGCCTGAACGGATAAGAGCTCTTCTTCAGCTCCTTTAACAACTCGAGAAGATACTTATGACCTTTCTCTTGTGACAACCTGCCGGCACATCCCAGTACAATTTCGCCGTCACGTGTACGATACAGAGGTTGAATGTTCTGGTTGTATTTGTGCAAATCGACTCCGTTATAAATAATACAGATTTTGTCCTCCGGTACCAGTGATTCATTATTGGCCAATATGGTGCGTTTGACCTCTTTCGAGTTGGCCACGATCCTTGTGATCACCCGCCTGAAAAAGTATCTGTTGATGGACGTGTTCCTGATCGGGATGGCACTCCCCCTGCGGTAAATGATCCTCGGCACCTCAGCAATCTTCGCTGCAATGCTGGCAATCTTCATATCGCCCGACAGGCTTGTCACCAGGGCACCCACCTTTTCCCGCCTGAATAACCTGACAATCCTGTAAACCTTTACTGGATTCAAAAAGCTGAGGTTGGAGATGTGCATCTCATATCCGGAAATCCCGATCTCTTTCAGCCTGACAAAAAGCGGACTACCTGGAGAGGATATAATCAGTACACGGTGCTGCTGCTTTGCAAGGAAAGAGGCCACGTCATAATGCCATTTCTCTCCTCCACCCCAGGTGTTCATGCTGTTGAAAAAACAGATGGTCTGTTTCTGGGTCCGTTTTTCATCCTTATAGATATTCCTGAGTTTGACATATTTCAGGAAGACCTCATGGGCCGAGTTTACACTCACGACAAAACCATAATAACCATCAAGAAAACCGGTCGTTAACAGGAAGTCTTTGATAAATCGCCAGAGGGGATGAAGAATAATGCTGGAGATATATACACGCCTTCCGCGTTCATAATAGGAACGGGCCAGGATGGTGGAGAACGAATTCATCTGCACCAGGTGCTCGCTAACCGAGTAATAGGAATAATGCAGGATATCACCTTTTAAAAATAGCCGGGTATTCCCTTTGTTCAGGTAGTACCTGTCGTGCGGATTATACCCACCCCAGCTGCCTTTCCTGGAGTCCCATAACCTCAGTTTCCTTGAAGGATACCAGCTGGTGTGACGGATCCATTTGCCGCAATAGTTGGTAAGGCGGTTGAAATAATAACCATCATGGGTCCAATTCTCCTTCACTTTCAGAATGGAAGCACGCAATTCATCAGAGAGTGCTTCATCGGCATCAAGTGAAAGTATATACGGGGAACCGGCCTGCAGGATGGCCCAGTTTTTCTGTTCAATATGGCCTGTGAATTTATGCCGGATAAACCGCGCATTGAATGCCATACAAATCTCTTCTGTCCTGTCTGTGGAATAGCTATCCACGATAATAACCTCATCAACAACGTCCACAAGTGATTCGAGGCAACGCTGGATATTTCGTTCCTCGTTTTTGGTAATAATTACTGCTGAGATCCGGACTTTCATGTGACAATTATTCCTGCAAATATACTCTTTTCACCCGCTCCGGTATGGCAGTCAGGATTTCATAGGGAATAGTTTCTGATTGATTTGCCAGTTCAGTAACAGGTTGGTGCTTTCCGAATATTTCTACCTCGTCACCTTCAGACACCTCCAAACCGGTAACATCAATCATGGTCATATCCATACATATATTTCCTATGGTGGGCGCAAAATCCCCATTGATCCAGACCATTCCCACACCATTTCCCAGTTTTCGGTTAAACCCATCTGCATACCCCACCGGGATGGTTGCGATCCTGCTGTCCCGGCTGACTACCCCAGCCCTGGAATATCCAATGGTTTCCCCTGATAACACTGTCCTGACCTGTGAGACAGTGGTTTTAAATGAACTGGCCGGAAGCAAACTTGTTTCCTGACCGATCCCATGAAGCCCGATCCCCAGCCTGACCATACCATACTGGGCATCCGGGAATCTTTCAATACCTGCTGAATTCAGTATATGTTTTTCAAAAGGTTCTCCCAGGACCTCAATCAGCCCGGAAGTAATGCTTTCAAACTCCTCAATTTGCGTGCGGGTAAATAGATCGTGTTCCGGCTGATCACTGGCAGCCAGGTGGGAAAATACCGAGGCCACCCTGAATTCATCATGCTTCAGCCATGGAACCAGCCTATCCATCTCATCAGCTTTAAAACCGAGCCGGTTCATTCCCGTATCAAATTTAACATGAACCGGGTATTGTTTGATACCCCGGTAATGAAGGATCTCAAACAACGCTTCCAATCCCTTAAAGCTGTAAATCTCGGGTTCAAGCTGAAAATCCAACATCTGACTGAATCCCTGGGGATCAGGGTTCAGTACCATGATGGGGAGATGAATGCCTGCTTTTCGAAGCTCAACACCCTCATCTATAAAGGCAACTGCCAGGTAATCCACTTGATGGAATTGCAGCAGGTTGGCAATCTCCACATTCCCACTGCCATAAGCGAGCGCTTTGACCATCACCATGGTTTTTACACCCTCCTTCAGCAGTGACCTGAAGTGATTAAGGTTATGAACCATGGCATTCAGATCAATCTCAAGCAGGGTTTGATGGGTTTTTAGTTGTAATTCCCCTGTGATTCTTTCAAATTCAAATTTCCTTGAACCCTTGATCAGAACGGTACGGTCCCTGAACCAGGTACGGTCCATCCTCATGAGAAATTCCCCGGTGTCGTGAAAAAACTGGCTCTTATCAGAGAAAAGAGCCCTGTGTTGCATCAGCGCAGGACCAATACCAATGAATTGTTCGATCCCCTTACGGCGGATCAATGTAGCAATCTCAGCATACAATTCACCCTCTTCCAGTCCGCTTTGCAATAAATCTGACAGGATGAGCAATTTGCCGTGCTGACTATCCTGCTGTTTCATCAGGTCCAGGGCAGCAGAAAGTCCCCCGATATCCGAATTGTATGCATCATTGATCAGTATGCTTCCCAGGATTCCCTGGAGCATCTCCAGGCGCATTGATACCGGTTCAATGTTCCCGATGTGTTCCATTGCTGTTTCTACAGGGAGCCCCACCTCAATGGAAAATGTGAGGGCATGCAATGCATTCTCGATGGAGGCATCATCACTGAATGGCAGGTTGAAACTGAACTGACCATCGGGCAAAATGACAGTGAGATCGGTCCCCGAAGATGCCTTTTTTTTAATCTGGTAGGTATAAACTGCTTTTCCGCCAATGCTCCAGTCAACGACTTCAGCTTCAAGTTCAGATAAATATGATCTCAGTGTCCTGGGGCCTATACCAACATCCGATCTGCAGATGACTTTTTTACATCCGTTAAAAAGCAAGAGCTTCTCCCCGAGCTTTTCCTCCAGAGTTTTAAAATGTTCCTGGTGCGCTGTTCCAAGGTTGGTAAACAATCCTATCTCAGGCTGAATGATCGGCCTGAGTTTCTCCATCTCACCCGGATATGAAATACCGGCTTCAATGATTGCCAACTCATGATGGTCGCCAATCATCCAGACAGAAAGCGGAACACCCACCTGGCTGTTATAACTTTTGGGACTTCGATGAACACTGAATTGATCACTCAGACACTGGTAGATCCACTCCTTCACTATGGTCTTTCCATTGCTCCCGGTGATGGCAGCCACAACACCATCAAAAGTCTGCCTCCTGGCTGCCGCCATCTCCTGTAACCCTGTAAGGGTATTCTCCACCAGGCAAAATCCGGCATCCCTATAAAAATGCATATCAGGAAGCCGGGAAACCAGAAAGGTCCGAATTCCCCGGCCATATAGTTCACTAATGTAGTCATGTCCATCATGCTGGGCCCCTGCCAGGGCAATAAACATTGTGGCTTCGGTTGATCCCAGGGTCCTGCTGTCAATGGCAAGGGTGCTGACAGGGAGATTGCCATCGCCATGGATTGTACCACGAATATGAGATCCTATTTCATTCAGTGTCCATTCAAGTCCCATGATCAGTTACCTCCCTGCATTAGTCCTTGAATAACACACCCTGCAAAGGGGTTCATAAATATCTGTTTCTCCCAGCACAATTAATTTATTGTCTTCCGACAACCTGTGCGTATAATGTGCCAGGGTTCCACACCTCACGCAGATGGCATGTACCTTGGTTACATATTCAGCAATGGAAAGCAGCTTTGGTATGGGTCCGAACGGATTGCCCAGGTAATCCATATCCAACCCCGCGACAATAACACGTACACCGCTATAGGCCAGTTGATTGCAAACATCTACAAGTCCGTCGTCGAAGAACTGAGCTTCATCGATCCCCACCACTTCGACATCACTTGCCAGCAGGAGAATGTTTGTGGCAGAGTCGACCGGGGTACTGTGAATAACATTGTCATCATGAGACACCACTTCCTCAACCGAATACCTGATCTCGATCCTCGGTTTGAAGATCTCCACCTTCTGCTTTGCAAACCTGGCTCTTTTCAGCCGCCGGATCAATTCTTCTGTCTTCCCTGAAAACATGGACCCGGTTACCACCTCTATCCAACCCTGGCCACTGGATCTATCTACCGTGTTTTCAAGAAACATGATACAAGATTATATAAAGATTATCGTTAGTTTTGCAGGACTCCAAGACACTAAAGTGAAGTAATATCATGGAAATAAAACACACCATAGAAATTCTGACCAAAGATATACAAGATATAGAAAAATTGGTGGGGAATCTTAAAAACTCTCAAGAAGGATCGGCTATTGAACTGGACCTTGCCCTTTCAAAAATGAGGAATGTATATGAAATACTCACCATGATCAAGGCTGATATGCTTTATGCAAGGACTCAACCAGCACCGGAACCAATAGCGGAGTCAATACCGGAACCTGTACCGGAACCTGTACCTGTACCTGAGTCAACACCTGAACCTGAACCTGGATCCCAGCCGGAAAAGGAAGTGGCAGCCAATCAGCACGCTGAGATTCTTGCCGAGAAATTCTCAATTGAATCCAGCATCAATGAAAATATGGCCGGCCAGCGCGATAAGGATATGGACTTAAAAGTTATAGGGCAGTCCATTGAGAACATTAGCCGGAACATTGGAATCAATGACAGGTTCCTTATCATACGCGAACTATTTGACGGAAATGCGGAAGAATTTCACAAACTTGTGGATGACCTTGATGGGGCGGGCAGTTACAAGGAGGCATTCAGGTACATCGGAAAAAGTTTTTCTGATACCATGGAACATGAGGGCGTAGGCATCCTTATTGGTCTGGCCAAACGCAGATACATTCGGGAATAAAATGTCAAAACTTTACATGGTACCCACTCCCATAGGAAACCTCAGCGACATCACTTTCAGGGCCATAGAGATACTGAAAGAAGTTGACCTGGTACTTGCTGAAGATTCACGAAAGTCAGGGATACTGCTCAAGCATTACCAGATCAGCAAACCAGTACATTCACACCATAAATTCAATGAACACCGTACCCTGGAATCTCTGATCCAGAGGTTAAAGGGGGGAACCTCCATTGCACTTATCTCCGATGCCGGGACACCGGGGATCTCTGATCCGGGATTTCTGCTGGTAAGGGCTTGTATTGAAAATGACATCGAAGTTGAGACCCTTCCTGGCCCCACGTCTTTTGTTCCTGCACTGGTCAATTCAGGTCTTCCATGCGACAGGTTTATCTTTGAGGGTTTCTTGCCTCAGAAGAAAGGAAGACACAAAAGATTGTCTGAATTAGCCTCTGAGAAGCGTACCATGATATTATTTGAATCTCCTTTCAGACTGAGTAAAACCCTTCTGCAGATCGCTGAACATTTTGGTCCCGGAAGAAAAGCATCGGTTTCCAGGGAACTGACGAAAATTTACGAGGAGACCGTTAGAGGAACACTGGAAGAGCTCATTCAGCACTTCAGCAATGAAACTGTGAAGGGTGAAATTGTCATCATTGTTGAAGGAAACAGCGGTGTTTGATCAGTAAGGCCTCAGACTTCCTGATCCTGTGATTATGAGACTTATGGCAGGATTTCCACGGTAAATTATATCTCCTGATCCGGTAATGGTTGCCTCCATTTTGCCTGATCCGGCTAAATTCAACACTTCTATCTCCGGCATAGAGACATACACCACCACTGGTGCTCCCGATTTAAAACAGGTACCGTCTTTTGTCTTTATTATCAGGGTATGTCCCGAAACATAGGTCTCGATAATTTGCAAAAGGTTCTCCCGGGCCTCAACCTCAACGTGAAAGCTGTCTGATTGGGTTACATACACTTCAAAAGAACCGGTATTGGTGACAGCAACAAATTCCGTGGCCGGGCGGGCCTCAATGATCACCGCTCCTGATCCTTCAATACAGGGGCCATGATAATAACAACCCGGTAGAGCAACCATGGTAATCCACGCAATTAAAATAATTAACCGCTTCATCAGTTTAGAATTTTTCATACTCTTTTCATCTCTTCATTTAAACCAACCTTTATTTGGACAATCTAAAAGACAACAACTAAATACAAAGGATGCATCATCCCCAAAAGAAAATGATCAATATACACGTCACAAAATTCAAATGGTCCGGATGGATGTACGATTTCGAACACCTCTGTCACACTTTCGTTCAGAATTATCAAATTTTAACAATTCATAAAAACGGTATTATAATCCTGTGTATTAATTTATTACAGTGTTTGGCACGTAGATTGTACGATGTGTGGAAGAACGTTAAAACAATAAAACGCAAGAGTCATGAAAACAACAAAACTTTTTTTAAGCATCGCACTGGTTGCTCTGACAGCCACTTCATTTAGTCAACTGTCCCTGAAAGACAGATTATTCTCCAGAAGCAACAATGAGGTTGCCGATTTTACTGCCGATTACAAACCTGAGAGCAGCAAGATCGAAAACTGGATGGTTGATATCCGCGACTGGGCCAACAGCAAGGTTTCCAGGGATACATACGTAGCCCCAGTAGTTTCCTGTACCTATATGATGGATCAGGTTGAAATTATATACGAAGATGAGATGGGCCTGGAATCATGGATGACCGTACCTTTCGAAACCGGTTTGGAGGAGGAGGAACTTAACCTTGAGTCATGGATGACTGCCCCTTTCGAAGCTGCCGAAGAGATCGAGATTGAAGAGTGGATGACTGCTGCCTTTATCTAAAACCTTTCATGACATTGCGTTCCAACATATATTTCAGGAAACTGTCTAGAAAGGAGCCGGTTCATCAAAGCTGTTGTTCATCCCGATATCATCATTTATGATCCTGCTATCTCCCTCCTTATTCATCCTCGACTGAAAAGTTGCCTGCGAGTTACCGTTCACTTCCTCAACCATTGCCAGGGTATCGTCCAGGTCCACAAACTTCGCAAACTCCCTCACAAATTTCAATTGTACATCCCCCACCGGTCCATTCCTGTGCTTGGCCAGAATAATCTCCGCGATCCCTTTCAAAGAATTTCCCTCCTCATCCACATCAAGGCCATAATACTCAGGTCGGTGTATAAAAATCACCAGGTCAGCATCCTGTTCAATGGCACCAGACTCACGCAGGTCAGACAACTGAGGCCGCTTGTTCCCGGAGCGCATTTCAACACTCCTGTTCAGCTGGGAAAGAGCTATGATGGGAATATCCAGCTCTTTGGCAATACTTTTTAACGATCTTGAAATGTTACTCACCTCCTGCTCCCGGCTGCCGGAATCCTTCGAACCCGTCATCAGCTGTAAATAGTCGATAACCACAGTCTGGATATCATATTTTTGTTTCAAGCGGCGGCACTTTGCCCTGAATTCAAAAATGGATATGGCAGGGGTATCATCCACATAAATAGGTGCCTTCTCAAGATCCTTTATCTTGTATTCAAGCTGCTCCCATTCATAATTCTCCAACCTTCCGGTCCGGATCTTATCCGATGAGAGTTGAGTTTCACCGATGATCAACCGGTTAACCAGCTGAATGGAAGACATTTCAAGCGAAAAAAAGGCCACAGGCCGGTTGTGATCCACAGCCATGTTCCTCGCCATGGACAGCACCAAAGCGGTTTTCCCCATGGATGGACGGGCTGCTATGATCACCAGGTCCGATTTCTGCCAACCCGACGTGAGCCGGTCAAGTTTCGTAAATCCCGAAGGAACCCCACTCAGGTTATCCTCGCGCTTACCCGCTTCCTCGATCTGCTCGATGGCTATTTTAAGCAGGTTATTGAGCTTAACCGTTTCCTTTTTGATATGTCCTTCCGCAATATTAAGCAACTCTCTTTCCGAGTAGTCAAGGAGGTCATCCACATCAGTACCTTCATCAAAGGCCCGTTCCTGTATATCGGATGATACCCTGATCAACTCCCTCTGGATATATTTCTGGGCTACAATCCTTGCATGGTATTCCAGGTGGGCTGCAGAACCAACACGGGAGGTCAGCTGCGAAATATAAACAGCTCCCCCCACTGCTTCAAGTTTTTCCACTTTGCGAAGCTCCTCTGTTACCGTTAACAGGTCGATGGGTTTCTCTTGCTGCGACAGTGACTGGGCCACTTCGTATATTATCTTGTGTGCCTCTTTGTAGAAACTAACAGGTTCAAGGATATCCAGCACAGAAAGGATGGCATCTTTTTCAAGCATGATAGCACCCAGAACTGCTTCCTCCAGGTCCAGTGCCTGGGGAGGTACTTTACCGTAATCGAGTGCTATAACCGGATTCTTCTTAGATGTGCTGATTTGTTGTTTCGCCATGTGGATTCATTTTAGGCTCATAAAGGTAAGAAACCACACTTATCATGTCTTCAGACCGTTCTGGTAATTATGCACAGCACCCTCAAAGTTTTAATTAACAAATGTTGAAAAATACAATATCTTTATAATCAATGATACACTTTTCACCGGCAAAGATCAACATCGGGCTGCAGATCATTGAACGTCGGGCTGATGGTTTTCACAACCTCCGATCCGTTATGTTTCCGGTTGGTTTGTGTGATATACTTGAGATCTGGAGATCGCCCGATCAGAAAGACGGGATCAGTTTCAGTCTGTCAGGTATAGAGCTGGAATCAGGAAATGAAAAAAACCTTTGCATCCAGGCTTACGAACTGCTCTCAGGGGAAACTCAGCTTCCCCCTGTTGAACTTCATCTCCACAAGCAGATCCCTGTGGGTGGAGGATTGGGTGGAGGATCCTCCAATGCCAGCACCACTTTGAAGGGATTGAATTTGCTGGCCCGAAATCCGCTGTCAGATGAACGGTTGCTGGACCTGGCAGCCACTCTTGGCAGTGATTGTCCCTTTTTTCTGCACAGCGGAACCATGATGATGGAAGGGAGGGGAGAAATCCTGAACCCGGTAAACGTCCACCTGGTTCAATTGTACCTGGTGCTGTTGTTTCCTGAGATTCATATTTCCACTGCCACGGCCTATGCAGGTGTCACACCTTCAAAACCGGCCGTGCATCTTGAGGAGCTTGTCAGGGAACCCATAGATCGCTGGAAGGATCTGATTGTGAATGATTTTGAGAACACTGTGTTTGAAATCCACCCGAAACTTAAATTGCTTAAAGCCGGTCTTTACGATGCAGGTGCACTTTACGCTTCAATGAGTGGAAGCGGTTCCTCCATGTATGGGATTTTTTCAAAAGCCCCCGATCTTCCCGGGAACATTGACCGCTATGTGGTATGGAAAGGATTTTCAAACAACCTGACAGGCACTATGTAATCTCCAGCAACAGTTGTGTCTTGCGTACCATCTCACCTTCCGATACATGGATCTTACTGATAACTCCATCCACGGGCGATAACACCTTGTTCCTCATTTTCATGGCCTCCAGAATGAGCAGTGGGGTTCCCATGTCTACCTCCGCCCCTTCTTTTACCATGATCTCCTGTATGGTTCCCGGAATGACAGCCTGAACCATTCGCTCATCCAGTGGCTGCCATGATTTCCTGTTTTTGAACTTGGTTGTAAGCCGGGTGATATAAATGGCGCTTCCGATCTCAAATTCCACCAATGGGGGATCATGATCCGGAGTTGTTCGTGGTGACTTGGTTGACTTACTCATAATTTGCGATTAAAATGGTGGTATTCCATGTTTCTTGGCCGGCATGCCTACACTTTTTTCTCCGGATACCTCAAGTGCGTGAAGCAATGACTTCCTGGTTTCCCAGGGTTCGATCACCGAATCGATGTATCCCTTGGCCGCAGCCACATAGGGATTTGCAAACTTCTCTTTGTACTCCTGAACCTTTTGCAAACGCATCTTATCGGGGTCCTCAGCTGCGGCAATCTCCTTTCTGAAAATAATATTTGCCGCCCCCTCAGGACCCATGACCGCAACCTCAGCATCGGGCCAGGCAAAAACAAAATCTGCCCTGAGATGCCTTGAATTCATGGCAATATACCCGCCTCCATAAGCTTTCCTTAAAATAACTGTGATTTTGGGCACTGTTGCTTCACTGTATGCGTAGAGCAACTTGGCACCATGCCTGATAACACCGGCGTGTTCCTGGTCGACCCCCGGAAGATATCCCGGAAGATCCACAAAAGTGACAATGGGAATATTGAAAGCATCACAATAGCGTATAAACCTGGCGGCCTTATCTGACGAATCCACATCAAGGACACCTGCCAGTACAAGGGGCTGGTTGGCAACAAAACCAGTCGTACGGCCATTCATGGTTCCAAAACCGATGACGATATTTGCAGCCCATCTCCCCTGTACCTCAAAAAAATCTGATCCGTCAGTTACAGCCCGGATTACATTCCGTACATCATAGGGTTCCTTCTGCTCTGTCGGAACAATGATGGAAACATCATATTTCTCAAATGGAGTTTGCACTTCTTTTCTGGGTGGTACATCTGTATTGGACCACGGCAGATAGCTGAGTAAAGATTTGACCTGCTCAAAGCACTCATCCTCTGTTTCTGAAAAGAAATGTGCATTCCCGGTTATTTCGCTGTGTACCTTTGCTCCACCTAGATCCTCCATGGAGATGTCTTCACCCAGGACTGTCTTGATCACCTCAGGCCCGGTGATGAACATCTTGGAAATTTTATCCACCACAAATACGAAATCAGTTAATGCGGGAGAGTAAACCGCACCCCCTGCACAGGGCCCCAGGATGACCGAGATCTGAGGGATCACTCCTGATGCCAGGGTATTCCTGAAAAAGATCTCCCCATAGCCGGCCAGGGAATTAACCCCCTCCTGGATCCGTGCACCACCCGAATCATTGATCCCGATCAACGGCATTCTCATTTTTAAGGAATGATCCATGATCTTGGTAATCTTCCGGGCATGCATTAAGCCCAGAGAACCACCCGCAACTGTAAAGTCCTGTGCGAAGATACAAACCGGCCTTCCTCCAATGGAACCAGTTCCGGTGATGACTCCGTCGCCATGAAGCGTTTTCTGATCCATGCCAAAATCACGTGCTTCATGTTCAACAAAGAGATCGTATTCATTGAATGATCCCTCATCCAGAAGTTTCACAACACGTTCCCGGGCAGTCATTTTACCCATAGCTACCTGCTTCTGGATGGCCTTCTCTCCACCCCCCTGCAAAACTTCCTCACGGCGCTTTATTAATTCCTGAATCTTTTTAGTAGAAGCCATTATTCCTGGTTTTAATTTGTGGTACAATTTTACGAAAAACAAAGCGCTTTGAAAAACTGTTTAACATTATTCTCTTATGGTGCCCTTACCTGGGAGCCAACCTGAACAGATAAATCGCCACGATCAGGAAGAAAACATTTGGCAGCCAGACGGCGGCCATTACAGGTAACATTCCACCGATGGCAAATTGTTTGGAAAACTGGGTGAACAGGATGTATGAGAAACTGATTACCACTCCAATGGCAATCTGCAATCCGATGCCCCCCCTCAATTTCCTGGAGGATACCGCCACACCGATCAAGGTTAAAATAAAGGTGGAAAATGGAAATGCTATTCGGTTGTGTCGTTCGATCTGGTACGCTTTCACGTTGGTCTCCCCCTGCATCAATTGCTTTTTAATAAACACATCCAGTTCTTTCAGGCTCATGGATTCCACAATGTTCAAGCGCATTTTAAAATCATCCGGGTGAATACTCAGTGTGGTATCGATCAATTTACCTTCCTCCAGGGTTTCATTCAAACCATCAATGGTTCGAATGTAGTACCTCCTGGCCTGCCACTTATCCACTGCGGTATCCCACCTGATCTGGTCGGCAAACATTTTTGAAACAAGTTTGCCATCCTCGAATTTCTCTATGGTAAAATTATAACCCACCTTGGAAACATTGCTGTAATTCTGAAGATATACATAGATCCCAGGTTCAATCTGGCGGTGAAAGTCCTTTGTTTTGAACCGGACCGGCCTTTTATGAATAAATTTCTCTTCAAAATCGAGCTTGATCTTATTGGCCCCGGGTATGACCCTGTCGCTCAGGTAAAATGAAACAAGTGCAATAAAGGTGGCAGAGATCAGGTAAGGGACCAGGAAACGCCGGAAACTCATCCCGCTGTTCAGTATGGCAATGATCTCGGTATTGTAAGCCATGCGGGAGGTAAAATAGATCACTGCAATGAAGGCAAACAGGGAACTGAAAAGCACTCCGAAATAGGGGATGAAATTGAGGTAATAATCTACAACGACTTCCTTGAATTTTGCCCCGTTCTCTATAAAATCATCGATCTTTTCTGACAGGTCGAAGATGACCACTATCGACAGGATCAATGCAATGGTAAGTAAGAATGTACCCAGGAATTTCCTGATCACATACAGGTCCAGGATCTTCAGGCCAAAAAACCTTACAATCTTACCCCCAAAACCGGTATCACTTTTTCCTTCCATGTGCTGAATGTTCCGCTTCTAATTTCTTCAAATGCCTTCCGAACCAACCAGAGGTAAAATGCCAGGTTGTGCAAACTTGCGATCTGAGCTCCCAACATCTCCCCGGATATGATTAAATGACGCAAATAGGCCTTGGAATATTGCGTATCTACAAAGCTGTGGCCACTTGCATCAATGGGAGAATAATCGTCCATCCATTTCCTGTTCCTGATATTGATGATCCCTTCTCCGGTAAACAACATGCCATTTCTTCCATTCCGGGTGGGCATCACACAGTCGAACATATCAACACCCAATGATATGGCTTCCAGTATGTTTACAGGGGTACCTACTCCCATCAGGTACCTGGGGCGGTCTTCAGGAAGTATGTTGTTGACAACCTCCAGCATGGCATACATTATTTCGGCAGGTTCTCCCACAGATAATCCCCCAATGGCATTCCCCACCGCCCTTTTGTTAGCAACATATTCGGCCGACTCCTGCCTCAATTCACCAAAAACACTCCCCTGTACGATGGGGAAAAAAGCCTGGCTGTGGCCATAAAGGGATTCGGTGGCAGCAAATTGCACCAACCCTCTGTCAAGCCACTGTTGGGTGAGTGCAAGAGATTCCTTTGCATATTTCAGATCACATGGCCAGGGAGTACACTCATCAAAGGCCATGATGATGTCGGCACCGATGATCCGTTGAATGTCCACAACACTCTCGGGGGTAAAGAGATGTTTTGATCCGTCAATGTGTGATCTGAACCAGGCTCCTTCCGGGGTGAGTTTACGATTGGCTGCCAGGGAGAATACCTGGTAGCCGCCGCTGTCGGTAAGGATGGAGCGGTCCCAATTCATAAAACGGTGCAATCCGCCGGCTCCCCTGATTGTCTCAAGTCCGGGCCGGAGATACAGGTGGTATGTATTTCCAAGAATGACAGGAGCATCAATGTCGTTCGATAACTCCCGCTGATGAACGCCCTTTACGCTCCCGGCTGTTCCAACAGGCATAAAAACCGGGGTCTGGATCTCAGAATGATCCGTCCTGATCACACCAGCCCTTGCATGGCTGGCCCTGTCTGTGTATAGTAATTCAAAATCCATAAAGAAACAAGATCAGCCAAAGATAATCAATTGTTGAAAATCTGCTTTTTCTTTTCTATCATTGCCCAGTCAAAACAGAAGTACATGGACTTTCAATTATTGATTGGGAATACCGAAAGACTGGAGTGGATCCTTATTGCCCTGTTTCTGTCAGCACTATTGATCCAACTGGGCTATTATCTCCTTGTATACCTGCAGCTTCCCCTTTACAAACAGGGAAAGAAAAGAAAGACGAAGAAAGGTATTTCGGTGATCATCTGCGCAAAAAATGAAGAGGAGAACCTGGAACGGTTCCTGCCCGGAATACTTGAACAGGACTATCCTGAATTTGAAGTTGTGGTAGTCAACGACTGCTCCACCGATGGTACTGAACAACTGTTATCCCGGTTATCATCCAGTTACAGGCATCTCAGATTCACCACCATCCCTGCCGATGAAAGATTTACACACGGGAAAAAGCTTGCCCTGACCATCGGCCTGAAATCGGCAGTGTATGACCACGTGTTACTTACCGATGCCGACTGTTATCCGGTAAGCGATCAATGGTTACAGAACATGGCTTCAAAATTGTCCCGGGAAAAACAAATCGTCCTTGGATACGGCGGGTATGAGAAAAGAAGGAGCCTGCTTAACCTGTTGATTCGTTACGAAACCGTGTTTACGGCCATTCAGTACCTTGGTTTCGCCATCAAAGGCCATCCCTATATGGGTGTGGGCAGAAATCTTGCGTATGAGAAAGCACTCTTTTTTAAGAACAAAGGGTTTGCCCGTCATTATCACATTGCATCGGGTGATGATGACCTTTTCGTCAATGAAACTGCAGCCAGGCACAATACAACTGTTGAAATACACAGGGATAGCCACACCCTTTCCATCCCGAAAACTACCCTCAGGGATTGGATCAAACAAAAACAACGCCACCTTTCTGCGGGGAGCCATTATAAGCTGGGGTCACGGATCAGGCTTGCAGGGGAACTGATCAGTCGGGTATGTCTCTATACCACCCTGATTTTTCTGTGCATATCCTCAGCCTGGATATGGTTGATATTAGCCACTTTCGGGTTTCTGCTGGTAACCAAACTTGTAATATTTAATTTGGGGATGAGACGTTTGGACGAGAAGCATTTATTGCTACCTTCGCTCCTGTTAGACCCGGTCATGCCACTGGTACTGGGCATTATATGGATGAGTAATATTTTTGTAACAAAGTATCAACCATGGCGTTAAATCTCAATCTTTCTCCAAAAGCCCAACAGGACATGGAGCTGGTTGAAAAAGCCAGGAAAGGTGACCAGTTCGCTTATGGAGAGCTGCTGGACAGGTACCGCGATGCCATATACTTCATGTTGCTCAAAATGGTGAATAGCCCCATAGATGCCGAAGATCTTACCATAGAAGCTTTTGGGAAAGCCTTTAAAAATATTGACCAGTATACCCCCAACTTTGCCTTCTCAACATGGTTGTTTAAGATCGCCACCAACAACTGTATCGACTTCATCAGAAAAAAACGCGCCAGTCACATTTCCCTCGACCAGAATGTGGCCGGAGAGGAATCTCTGTCTCCTTCTTCCATGATCCCGTCCGATTCCCCAGATCCGGAATTGACCATGATCAACAATCAGAAAATTAAGCATATGCGAAAGATCGTCTCCAAATTGAAGCCCCGCTACAGAACACTTGTTGAATTGCGGTATTTCAAAGAGTACTCCTATGATGAGATCGCAAAGGAACTTGACATTCCCATCGGCACCGTCAAGGCACAGCTTTTCAGGGCACGGGAGCTGCTGCTCAATATTCTGAGCCGCTCTCAGGAGAAGCCGTAATACCTGCGTATTACTGATGCATTTAATCCGCAAATACTTTCCCGATCTGGATACCTGTCAGCTCAGGCAATTTGAAAAACTTCTTGAGATTGTACCGGCACTCAATGAAAAAGTAAACATTATTTCCAGAAGGGATGTGGAACACCTGGAGGAGAGGCACATCCTTCATTCACTTTCCATTGCGAAGAAGATCAGTTTTAACGCGGGAACATCGGTCATCGATGTGGGGACCGGAGGAGGGTTTCCCGGCATTCCCCTGGCCATCATGTTCCCTGATGCTCATTTTACACTGGCAGACTCCATTGGAAAGAAAATCCGGCTTGTTCAGGAAGCTGCAGGAGCCCTGGATTTGAAGAACGTGGAAGCCATTCACGAAAGGATGGAAAACCTTGAGCAAACCGCCGATTTTGTGGTTTCCCGCGCGGTGAGTTCATTTCTGCAATTGCACCTCTGGTGTGACAGGCTGATCAGACCAGGCAAACGCAACTCCATGCCCAATGGGATGATTGCGCTGAAGGGCGGGGATCTGAATTCTGAGCTGGAACCATTTAATAAACGGGTGGAATTGTTCCCCATTTCTAACTGGTTTGACGAGCCTTTTTTTTGTACAAAAAAGATTGTTTATTTAAAAAAATGACTACCTTTGCACCCTCGAAACAACAATTGTTATGAAGCGAACATTTCAGCCATCCAACAGGAAAAGAAAGAACAAGCACGGTTTTAGAGAGCGGATGTCTTCAGCCAGCGGACGCGGTATACTGACCGGTAGAAGGAAAAAAGGCCGTAAGAAATTATCTGTGTCAGACGAGCCGAGGCACAAGGTATAAAGTAAGCATTTACTGTTACGCATCAATAACTAACCGGAATCTGGTTGGTTATTTTTTTGTCCTGAATATTGCCGATTATTTGTAATTTCGCACGGTCTTGATCACACTTGCAATGGCGAAAAGATTCCCCAATCAGAAAAGAAAGCAGAAAGGACAGAATCCTGTAAAGGTCAGGCATACCATCAATTTTCTCTTTCCCGGATCCGGGACAAACCTTGTCCCTCCGGAATACCTTTCAGAGTTTGCCGGCAAAATCAAGAACGAGTATTCCTCACGCACCGGAATTTATTGCCTGCACCGGGCAGGTACCCTTCCTGAGAATGAACACCAGTTGGTTCAGCACCTGGTGTTGGATCAACAGGCAAGGAAAGCTGTCAATGACACATTTAAGGATGGTTACGCTGTAATCCTTGAACCTCAACCTATTGACAAGCAGATTAATCCCAATGAGTTTTTCCGACTGCCGCTTCCTGAAGATTCCCGGCAGCGCATCTACTATGATATTTCATTTAAAGGAAAGAAAAGTGTTGTGAATGCCGGATTGATCCTGCCCACGGACGCTTTGATCTATTTGCTGACCATCTCCGGAAACGACATATCCTTAAAACCGGATTTGATCAGACTCATCCTTCAAAAACTCGGCTTTGAGAGTAGAGAAGTCACCATCCACCAGGATGCACCCTTTGACCGGATCCAGGATAAGGGTTCCCTCCTCTGGGAGAAGATGAAGCTGAACCTGGCCTGGAACACCACCCTTCCACTGAAAGAAATGCGGAAATCCTCTTTAAAAAACCTTTTTTTCATTAAGGAACATCCCCTCTTTCGGCTGGCCTTTTTCGCCACTGCACTGGCTATCATTATCATTCTGCCCATCCTGAGTCAGGATGCAGGTCTTTCAGGCGATGATGAAAAGCACTATCAACACGCTGCCAAAGTATACCGCTATTTTTCAGAAGATGATCCGGCCGCCCTGGATGATCCAAAGTATAAACTGAATTATTACGGTCAATCCTTTGATTTCTTCACATACCTCCTTATCCGGCTGTTCAACCTCGAAGACAATCCCTATGAGGCCCGGCACCTCATGGTGGCCATCACGGGAGCAGCGGCCATCCTGGTCACAGGATTACTGGTGAAACTATTTGCCGGGTATGGAGGAGGCTGGCTGGCCCTGATCCTCATGTTTTTATCCCCACGCTTCCTGGGACATGCATTCAATAATCCGATGGATGTTCCCTTTGCCTTTGGCTATATTTTTACCATTTATCACATCATCCTGTTTCTGAAAAAACTTCCCAGGATCAGTACCCGTTCTGCCATAATGATCGCATTAGGCATTGGGTGGAGCAATGGGATCCGGATCGGAGGGCTGATCCTTGTACCCTTCCTTTTTATGTTTGCGGGTCTTTACCTGCTTGTTCATAAATGGCCCTGGAAGTTCTTTTCAGCCGGCTGGTGGCGTTTGGCATTAAAAGGAATGGTTACCCTGATCCTGATCTCCGTGGCCGGGTACCTGTTGAGCCTGCTTACATGGCCATATGCCCTGCAGGATATCATCAACCATCCCATCCAGGCCTTCAAGGTTATGACCAACATCCAGGTCTCCATCAGGGTGGTATATGACGGTGTTGTTCAATGGTCAGACCACCTTCCCTGGCACTACATACCGAAAAATATACTGATCAGTGTACCGGTTATTATCCTGTTGAGCTGGATGGCCTCCTCCATCACGTGGATGATTGACAAGAAAGAAAACCAAGGATTCTGGTATTTCCTTTTGTGGTTCACCGTCCTGTTCCCATTGGTTTTTATCATCTACAGGGAATCCAATGTATATGGCGGTTGGAGACATATGATGTTTGTATATCCCTCCATGCTGGCCCTGGCTGCCATGGCCCTGGCCCGTCTCATCTCACTGGCAGGAAAAGGATGGGCAAAGTACCTGGCGATCATGGTTCTGGCAGCAGGATTGTTTCATCCCCTCAGGCACATCATCCGGAACCATCCCAACACATACATCTATTTCAACGAATGGTCGGGAGGTATCAATAAAACCTATGGTACGTTTGAAACTGATTATTACACCAACAGTCTTAAGCCGGCTTCAGATTATTTCATTGATCATATCCTGCCCGGGATTGATACGGCATCCGGACAGCCGGTTCGGGTAGTCAGCAATGCCGGCATCAATTACTATTTCAGGAACCACAGGAATCAGGTTGCCCCTTTTTACAGCAGGTATTATGACCGTGGAAAACGTGACTGGGATTATGCAATTCTCTATTGCAACTACATCCGCCCGTTCCAGTTGAACAATGGATTGTGGCCACCCAAACATACCATCCATGAAATAAAAGTGGATGATGTAGTGGTAGCTGCCATTGTGGAACGGAAAAATAAAGATGACTACCTTGGCTCAAAGCTCCTGATGGAAGGTATCCGTGAAGAAAACCCGGACAAACTCAGCAACGCTCTAAGTTATCTTGAGAGTGCTGTGGCATTCGATCCACACAACGAAGCTGCCTTCCTGGAGCTTGGCAATGCCTATTCGGCCTTCCTCCGGTTTGATGATGCCAGGGCTACCATGGACCGTTTACTGGAAATCTACCCTGGTTATGATAAAGCACTGAATTTAAAGGGATATACCTACCTGATCGAATCTGATGTCAACAGCGATGAGACACTGATTGACCAGGCCATACTGTTCATCAACCAGGCCATAAAATCCAATTACAAGTTCTATTCGGGCTATTATAACCTGGGGTTATGCTATGGAATGAAAAATGATAAGGACAATGCCATTTACAATTTCAAACAGGCCATACGGTACAATGGGAAATTCATTGCCGCCTACGAAAAACTAGCCGAGCTTTATGACTATTTTGGAGATACTGAAAGGGCCGGTGCGGTCAGAGCACAATTAAACAGACTGCGATGAGAATAGCTGTGATTGGAGCAGGACCGGCAGGTATGACTGCAGCATATGAAATTTCCAAACAACTGGGTGAAAAGGTATCCATCCTTGATGTATTTGAGAAAAGCGACAAGGTTGGAGGACTCGCGAAGTCCATCGAACTCTGGGAACAAAGGGTCGACCTGGGACCACACCGGTTTTTCAGTCACGATACAAAAATCAATGCGCTTTGGCTTGAGGTTGTAAAAGACCGTTATGACATTGTAAACCGCCAGACCCGGATCTACTATAAAAAACGTTTTTTCGACTATCCCATCCGGGCATTTAATGCCTTGAAAGGTCTTGGCATTCCTGAGGCCACCCGATGTCTTCTGAGTTATGCGACAGAACGAATGTTTCCCACCAGGGATACCTCTACCTTTGAAGGATGGGTTATCAGCAGGTTTGGCAAAAGGTTATACACCATATTTTTCAAAACCTATTCCGAAAAGCTCTGGGGGATATCCTGCACCGAACTGGATTCGGATTTTGCTGCGCAGCGAATCAAGAAGCTTTCCCTGTTTGAAGCCATCAAAAATGCCCTGTTCCCTGGAAAAGGAAACAAGCATGCTACACTTGTGGATCAATTTGCCTATCCCATCGGTGGTACCGGAGCAGTTTATGAAGCCATGCAGGAACTTATTGAATCAAGGGGAGGAACGGTGAGGGTCAACACCGGTGTGGAGAAGGTGATCACTGCAAACGGAGTTGTTCAATCTCTGCAACTGGAAAACGGAGAGATCAGGGAGTATGATCACATTGTATCCTCCATGCCCATATCGCTGCTGGTGGAAAGACTGCCTGAAGTCCCGGAACCTGTCCGGACGCTATCCAAAAAACTGACATTCAGAAACACCATCCTTGTATACCTCAGGGTAGACCGGGCTGACCTGTTTACCGACCAGTGGTTGTATATCCACGAATCGTCGGTGGAGGTTGGCCGGATTACCAATTTCAGGAACTGGATTCCTTCTGTGTATGGAGAGTCGGGTGCTTCCATCCTGTGCCTTGAATACTGGTGCAACTTTGAGGACGAAATGTGGAACCTGGATCCGGAACAACTTGTGGCAATGGGTAGCCATGAAATTGTTCAGACCGGACTGATACGGGAGGGTGATGTACAGGAAGGACATGTTGTTCGAATTCCACGATGTTACCCTGTCTATTTCCGCGGTTACAGAGAAGTTCTGAAACCTGTGGAAGCTTACCTCACATCTGTTTCCGGATTGCATGTCATCGGCAGGTATGGTGCGTACAAATACAACAACCAGGATCACAGCATCTTAATGGGGATGCATGCTTCTGAGAACATCCTGGATGGTGCAGGCCATGATCTCTGGTCGATCAATACAGATTACGAGGTTTACCAGGAATCTTCTGTCATTACAAAAACTGGTCTGGTAACAAATTCTCCATAAGAATCATAAATTAAATATACATTTGAGATAAATCATCTGACATGGATTTTCTGAGGTTTCTCATCAGTAAAAAGTTCTTCCGGCACCTGGGGTTTGCCATCACGCTGTTGATCATCATTGTGCTGTCCATTCTGGTCTGGCTTAAGATTTACACCCACCATGGCCAGGCCATAACTGTTCCCAACCTGACCGGCCTCACCGGGGATGAAGTGAATGATGTTACATCGTCGCGAAATCTCAGGTTCGAAATCGTCGATTCGGTATTCTCCCCGGAAATGCCCCGTGGAACGGTGCTGAAGCAAAATCCCAGGGCCAGTTCCAGGGTAAAAAAGAACAGGAAGATCTTCCTTACCATGAATGCAATTAACCCTGAAACGGTTGCAATGCCTCAGCTTGTCGGGCTTTCCATCCGGCAGGCAAGGCTTGCCCTTCAGAATGCAGGACTGTCCCTGGGAGATATAGAGTACAGGCCCGATTATGCCATCAATAACGTACTGCAACAAATGTACAACGACTCCGTTATTAATGAAGGAACCGAGATAGGCAAAGGGGCAGTCATTGGCCTGGTACTGGGCATGGGCCTGAGCAAAGAAACCACAAGGGTCCCCGATCTGATGGGACTGGGAGCAGAGGTTGCCAGAGAAATTATCGCCGACTATTATTTGAATATCGGGGCCATTACCTATGATGAAAGCATGCTGGACGCTGAAGACAGCGCACTGGCTTTCGTCTGGCGGCAATACCCCGAATTCGATGAGTTTCGAAGGTTGAATATGGGAATGGAAGTGGATGTATGGCTAACTGTAGACTCAACACTGTTACCTGTGCCCGATTCCACCCTGTTTGGTGAAGACACAGAAATCGTGCATGAATAAATCCTTTAAAACTTTAACAGGATACATACTGGGCCTTGTATTGCTTCCCGGACTTCAGGCCCAGGAGGTGATAACACCTGTGTCCGGTAATCCCCAGGCGTCGAAATACCACCAGGAACACTTGCTTGTAAAAAAAGCCACCGGATCAAAGTTGCTTGAGCTTCCGCTGTTTGATGACTTTTCCAATGCTTTTGTAGTTCCTGATACCGGCTTATGGAGCGATGCCCATGCATTTGTAAATAACAACTACTGTGTCGATCCGGTCACCAACGGTGTCGCCACCCTTGATGCACTCGATTTTGACGGCAGCATTTATCCCCATGCGGTGTTAGATCCGGCCACCTTTGTTGCTGACCATCTTACCACTCATCCCATCCAGCTGGCTTTTCCTGTTTCCGACAGCATTTACCTCAGTTTCATGTTCCAGCCCAAAGGTCTTGGTGACAGGCCCGAAATTAATGATTCACTCCTGGTCGATTTTTTTGATCCGGGCGCTGATCAGTGGATCAATGTCTGGGGCATCCCCGGCGACACGCTCCACCCATTCAGGCACGTCATGATCCCTGTGACCGATGCTCGTTTTTTAACCACTGGATTCAGATTCCGCTTCCGGAACAGGGCAAGCCTTCCGCAAAACAATGATTATCCGGACAAAAGGGCCAATGTGGATCACTGGAATGTGGATTATGTTCGCCTGGACCGCAACAGGTTTGCAGCAGATACAATCCTCCGGGATGTTGCATTCATTACTCCGCTCCCTTCCATGTTAAAGGATCTTTCGTCACTCCCCTGGACACATTTTACCCAGGCTTATAATACGGTTCTCAATTCTCCCATCTCGGTCCGGTACAGGAATAACGATACCATTATCAGGAATGTAACCAGGTCCATGACCATCCACGATCTGCTCCACAATGAGTCCCATACATCGGGTATTCCCTCTGCCCGGGACCTTCCCCCCATGGAAAATGCAGTGGTGGATTTCGATTTCTATTTTCCCTTTGATGCTGGAAGGGGCGATTCGGCCCTGATCAGGTTCAAAGCAGCCCTGCGCACCGATGAATTTGATCCCAAAGTGAATGATACAGTGATCAATGATCAGTTTTTTAAGGATTATTATGCCTATGATGACGGTACGGCAGAAGCGGGGTATGGATTGCGGGGACAGGGAACCCGTAATGGAAGTGTGGCCATAAAATACTTCTCCTATTTGCCCGATCTTCTTGGGGGTGTGGATATATACTTCAATCAGGTGTTTGACTCAATTAACATGGGCTACTATTTTAAACTGATGGTCTGGGATGAATCGGAAGGCATTCCCGGATCGGTTATCTGGGAAGACGAAAATGACCACACACCGGATTATATAACCACCTATCCGGGATTTCGACGGTACTATTTTTCAAGTCCGGTACCGGTGAACGGGACCTTTTATGTGGGGTGGAGACAATACAACGAGTACATGCTGAATGTGGGACTTGATCTCAACAACAGGCCAGTCCCTTCTGTCATGTTCTATAATTTCCAGGGGGTCTGGGAATCCTCCAGGGCACCCGGGGTGATGCAATTCAGGCCATTCCTCTATGACGAAACTACCGGAGAAAGCAACACTCCCGCCCTTTCCAACGCCCTTTCCATTTATCCCAATCCTGCTTCGGACCAGATCTACTTTTCTATCCCGGGCGTTGATGAAGGAACAGGTATTCATTTTGAAATTTTTGATGCTTCGGGGCGCCTGGTGGACCACAGTGTTACCCTGACCAACAGCCGGGATATCTCTTCTTTTCCGGCAGGCATCTATTACATCAGGGCACGCACAGGAAAAACCACCTGCCATTCAAAACTTCTGATCAACCGATGAGGTATGAGCGAAGACCCTGCAGACTACAACGACCTTTATGAACACTTCCGTTTCTCAGCTGATCCGGGTCAGTCCTCTTTGAGGATCGACAAATTCCTGTTCAATAAACTGGAGGGGACCTCCAGGAGCAGGATCCAGTCGGCTGCCAACGCCGGAAGCATACTGGTAAACGGAACTGCTGTAAAACCCAATTACAGGGTAAAGCCATCAGATTCTATCAGCATTGTCCTTCCGCATCCCCCCAGGAAAACAGAACTGATTCCCGAGGATATCCCATTGGATATCGTGCATGAGGACGAAGATGTAATAGTCGTGAATAAAGAGCCGGGCATGGTGGTTCACCCTGGCCATGGAAATTATTCAGGCACCCTTGTCAATGCATTGATGTACCACCTGAGGGAGCATGATCTTTTCAGCAGTGGTGAAGAGAGGCCAGGCCTGGTGCACCGCATTGATAAAAATACTTCCGGATTGCTTGTGGTGGCAAAAAACGAACTGGCACTGAACAAACTGGCCATCCAGTTTTTTAACAAGACCTCCAGAAGGACCTACCTTGCACTGGTATGGGGAGACATGAAACAAGACCATGGGACCATCGAAGGCCACATTGGCCGAAATCCGAAAAACCGGAAACAGATGCATGTCTTCCCCGGAGGAGAACAGGGAAAAACCGCTGTAACTCATTACAGTGTACTGCAGCGACTCGGTTATGTAAACATGGTGGAATGCAAACTGGAAACAGGACGGACGCATCAGATCAGGGTTCATTTTCAGTACCTGGGACATCCACTGTTCAACGATCCCGACTATGGGGGTGACCGCATCCTCAGGGGTACAACCTTCACAAAATACAAACAGTTTGTTCAAAATTGCTTTGATCTGCTTCCGGGGCAGGCTTTGCATGCCAGAACCCTGGGATTTGTTCACCCCTCTACGGGTAAGGAAGTCCTTTTTGAAGTGGACCCACCGGCTGGTTTAGGCACCGTAATGCAGAAATGGCAAACATACATTCAGGGACGCAATGAAGAATAACGGGCACCCAAACACTGATAATCAAATATTAGGGGTCATTCATGGAGGCATTCAAACGTTCGTCAAAATTGGCAACACCATACTGTTCCAATTTCGGATAAAAGGTATTAAATTTATATTATGACGGCAGTTAATCCGTTCACAGCCATGAATATTGCCATATTTACTGGTGGAGATTCTTCGGAATATGTGATCTCCATGAAAAGTGCCGAACAAGTGAAACATTGGCTTGAAAAAGCCGGGCATACCTGTTTTACTGTGGTGGTAACAGGAGCTGACTGGATCGTCCACCATGGTAAAAGAAAGATTCCCCTGGATAAAAACAATGTTGGATTTCAAAGTTCAGAGGGACCAGTGTCCTTCGACTTTGCATGGATTGCCATCCACGGAACGCCCGGTGAAGATGGCAAACTGCAGGGCTACTTTGATATGATGGGAATGCCTTACAGCAGTTCCAACCACCTTTCTGCGGCCCTTACCTTCAATAAATACACCTGTAAAACCTTTCTGAAGCCACACCAGGTTCTCACTCCGGAAGCCCATCTGGTCAGGAAAGGCATGGATATAAACCTGGAAGCCATTGCCGAGAGTGTGGGCTTCCCATGTTTTGTAAAACCCAACAGCGGCGGTTCCAGTTTCGGGATAGCCAAGGTAGTCAGGTTTGAGCAGTTACAGCCGGCCCTCGACGAAGCATTAAAGGAAGACAATGAAGCGATTGTTGAAAGGTATATCAAGGGTACTGAGTTAACGTGCGGAGTGATGAAAACCAGGCAGGGTTTTACTGTTTTCCCGGTGACAGAAATTGTTCCCAAAAATGAATTCTTCGATTATGAAGCCAAATATACTGAAGGAAAAGCCGAAGAGATCACACCTGCAAGCATTGATGAGGAACTGTCACGAAAATGCCAGGAACTGGCCACCAGAATATACGACCTTACTGACTCCTCCGGGATCATCAGGGTCGATTTCATCATGAAAGGAAACCAGCTCTATTTCCTGGAACTTAATTCCATCCCGGGCATGTCGAGGGAGAGTATCATACCCAAACAGGTAACTCATGTCGGCATGCAAATGGAGGATGTTCTCCAGATGGTCATTGATGACAGACTCTTATGAAGAAGCAAGTGATCATCTTGATGTCTGTGTTTGCAATACTCATGAGTGCATGCATCTATTCGGAAATCGGTGTTCTTGCATCATTTGGAGTGGCAACATTCAGGATGGATGACATGAAATACCTGCAGGAATACATTCTGAGCAACTATCCGGTGGATGGAAAGATTATCAGTTCATTTCCACCCTACGTCACCACTTCCGTTAACATCTTCAAACAGGTTCTTCCACTTCTCAG
>SDBV01001776.1_pt1 | contig 32261 bp, 33 predicted proteins | sample 2277081 | NCBI WGS metagenome assembly SDBV01 (sample SAMN10402039, study PRJNA504765) | marine sediment metagenome | isolation source: marine sediment core GS10_PC15, 223 cmbsf | place: Arctic Ocean: Southern Knipovich Ridge | collected 2010 | reverse complement strand
AAAAAACTCATCTTCCTAAAACACATACCATTCAAGATGCTATCCATAGTCAACAAAATAGCTTTAGCTCTATTCAGCGTTTAGAAGATGAAAATCAAGTATTCATCACAATGATCTTTCCTATAGATAACCAATCTGCCCTTTTAATCACCTTTTTTGCAAATATGCTAGATCGTACGTTGCGTCTTTTTTTATTCACAGCTCTTTGGGTAGGGATTATCTTAGCCATTATTGCCTTAATTTTTCTATTTTACTTAGCAAAAACACTCACAAAACCTCTAAAACAACTGAATTTAAAAGCCCAAGAGATTATTTCAGGCGGAAGGGTGGAAAAAGTCTATGGTTTTGAAGAAATTACTGATTTAGATCTATCTTTGGACACATGCCATGAAATGTTAAAAGAGCAGGGAAAACTTTTAAAACAAAACGCCTTTTTACAACAAAAAGAGCATTTTGACGTGCAGCTTGGCACTTTTTTAGAAAATTATCTATTTCTAGACCCTCTTCAAAATGTACGCTCGAATTTTATTAAGCTCAATGCCTTTGAGCTTTTTTCCAACACCCCTTTTGGAACCAAAGCCCAAATTAAAGACTCTTCTAAAAAATGGTCCCTTCTTCTCTTTGACGCGTTAGATAGCGGCTTAAAACCCATACTTGAACTTCTCAAAACAACCACCACATCGACCTTTGAAATGCACATTGAAAAAGCAAAACGTTTAGTGACAATTAAAGGCACTCAATACAAAGCCTATATTTTTACAAAAAATCGCTTTAAAAAAATCGAAAATGGCACATTGAAAAAGGGTATTTTTGTCATTTTTGATCAAGGGATTATCAAGCTCGCAAAAACGCAAAAACAGGTGCTTGGCTTAGTAGAAAAAATCCTCAAAGAATTTGAAGATCAAGGTCTTGATCTTTGCATAAAAATGATTCAAAAAGAATTTGAACTTTTAGAACAAAAGCGCGTCCTAGAAAAGGACGCGAAAATGATTTTAGGAAAATTGCAATAACTGAAGTAACTAAAGTAACTGATGTTATGCAGTAAATTCTGATTTAGAGGGAGAGCGAAAAGGGGAAGATACAAGTACGTCCGACAAGTGCAACTCCAAAGAGTTGTGCGAGGAGGAATACGAAGTAGATTACTCTTTGCAGCCTCCGCCATTGCAACCAACTAGATAGGGAAAGGATATTTATTTTGTTCAGTTTTTATTTGGAATCCTAACTGTGTTTTTGTATCATGTCGTTTTAAGGATTCTTATGGAGATAATGGGGGTAAATTATAGAGGTAGATATGAGTTGGTGGAAAGATTTGATTTCTCCGATAATTTCGGGTGGTATTGTTCTCGTTGTTTTATATTGGATTAAAAATCGACATAAACGGAAGAAGAATGAAGAAGATTTTAACATTGAAATAAAAGCATTAGTGCAAGAACTAGAGGGAAATTTTAAGGGGAGAGGAACTTCTACTCCATTTCAAACACATTGGTTGCAAAATATTCTTAAAAGTTCTTTTTTTAAAAAAAATATCTTCAAATATTTGAGCAAGCTTGTCAATGTTTAGTTATTGCAGGTGGTAAACATGGAAGTAAGCCCTCTGAGATACAGCAGGCAATGCGTTCATTAAAAGAATCTATTGAGACTCAAATTTTTAGTTCTAATAAGAGAATTTAAATTTTTCATGGGATTGAACAACCTTTTCGAATAGTTTTAACGCTGATATTTAATTTTTCAGCAATTTTAATATTTGTCATTCCTAAGGTTTTCAATTCCCTAATTTTCAGAGCTAACTTTTGATACAATGGCACAACTTGCTCTATAGTAATTTTAATCTTCACAGGCATGAGCGACATGGTGCGAATTGGTTGCGACCGCGTCCCTGTAGTCAGAAGTTAGTGTGTAACATCAGTAAAACTATTCGCCTTTCTTCTTTTCAATATAGCTGATGACATCGCCCACAGTTTTGAGTTTTTCAGCTTCTTCTTCAGCGATTTCAAAACCAAAACGCTCTTCAAATGTCATAATGAGTTCTGTTAGATCCAAAGAATCCGCGTTCAAATCTTCAATAAAAGATTTTTCAGGCATTACTTCTTTAGGATCTACTCCTAATTGCTCCACAATAATATCAATCACTTCTTGTTTTACAGACATTGTTACCTCACATGTTTGAATTTAATCTTTAAGTTTTCAACCTAAATTTTGGATTTATTTCACTCATCTTCAGGGAGATAATTCTTTCTTCTCATGCTTTTTACCTTAAAAATGGCCTTGACCATTCCCTGCGGTAAAAAACCCGAGAATTTAAGAATAATCTCCTCATGATTCTGAGCAAACTAAACCTAAAATTCAGGTTGTCATCCCACCATCTACCGTGAAAACTTGACCTGTGATGTAATCACTGTCTTTACTTGCTAAAAAGCTTGCGCATTTTGCAATATCTTCCACATTTCCTATTCTTTTCATCGGTATTTGGTTCAATATAGCTTGTTTAACCTCTTCTTTCAGTTGACTTGTCATCTCCGTTTCAATAAAACCTGGAGCAATGGCATTCACACAAATCCCTCTTGTAGCGACCTCTTTTGCTACGGATTTGGTTAAACCAATGAGTCCTGCTTTCGAAGAAGAATAATTAACCTGACCCATATTTCCTGTCAAGCCAACGACAGACGTAATATTAATAATTTTTCCAAAACGCGCTTTCATCATAGGACGAATCAACGCGTGGCGAAAATTGTATGCCGATTTTAAATTGACATCGATCACACGATCCCAATCTTATTCACTCATTTTCATCAATAAATTGTCTTTAGTAATGCCTGCATTGTTGACCAAAATATCGATTTTACCCATTTTTTGCAGAACCTTATCCATTGCTTGATGGACAGCATCAAAATCGGACACATCCAAAATTTTATAAAAACTTTTTGAACCCAATTGCTCGAGTTCTTTGACCACTTTTTCGGCGCGCTCTTTATTGGTTCCAATGACAACAACATCAGCTCCTTTCATAGCAAAATCTTTTGCAATCGCTTTGCCAATACCTTTTGTCGAACCTGTTACAATGGCCACGTAGCCATCCAACTGTTTTTCCACTAGATACTCCCTTTTTTCAAATCTTCTACTGTTTCAACATTGATAGTTTTAGCTTTTGTTCCAATGCGTCGATTGAGTCCGCTTAAGACTTTTCCACATCCAATTTCAATAAACATATCAACCTTTGAATCCATGGTTTCAATCCCTTTTTGCCAATACACAGGTGTTGTCATTTGGCATTTTAAATTGCGCTTGATCTCTTCTATTGTGTGAGTCATTTGACCTGTTGTATTCATGACAATATCTGCATATCCCTTTTTAAAATCAAGCGTTTCTAAATAAGCGTTGAGCTTTTTTTCAGCGCTCTGCATCATGCCAGAATGAAATGCACCGTGCACATTTAAAGGAATGGCTTTTTTCGCGCCTTTTTCAAGTGCAAGTTTGATACCCACATCCAATCCCTTTGGTGAGCCTGATAAAACCACTTGTTTAGGACAGTTGAGATTTGCCATCCATAAATCATGCGGCAGATGAGCTTTTGCAACCACATCTTTAATCTCTTTTTCATCCAAACCTAAAATGACAGTCAGTCCCCCTTTTTTCGCATCACATGCTTCATGCATCAAACCGCCACGTTTCCACACAAGCTGCAGCCCTTCGTCAAATCCAAGCCATCCTCCGGCAACAAGTGCGCTATATTCCCCCAGGGACAAGCCCGCCACAAAATGGGGCTTTTGCATGCGTGTTTTGATGACTTCTAAAATTGCCATAGAGACTACAAAGATGGCCACTTGGGAATATTTTGTTTGTGTGAGGGTTTCTATGGGACCTTCAAAAATGATTTTTGTGAGATCAAAACCCAAAAGAGCATTGGCTTTTTCAAAAACAGCTTTTGCTACGTCAAATTGCTCATAAAAATCTTTTCCCATGCCTATGCATTGAGCACCTTGCCCAGGAAACAAAAATGCGTATTTCATTGTTTCACCTTTTTCAATATTGTCGCTCCCCAAGTTAATCCCGAACCAAATGCAGTCAAAAGAAGATGCTGCTCTAAATCGATCGTTTTTTCTTCAATCAATTCATCGAATGCAATCCCGATAGAAGAGGCTGATGTATTTCCATATTTATGGATGGTTTTGTACACTTTTTCATCTTCAATATTAAAACGCTTAGCAACCGCTTCAATGATACGATCATTCGCTTGATGTGTCAGCATCCAATCAATCTCTTCTTCTTTGATGTGGTTTTTTTCTAAACATTCCTGGCATGCTTCTACCATGCGTCTAACAGCATGCTTAAATGTTTCGCGCCCTTCCATTTTTATCGTATGCAGTTTTTTTTCCACACTTTCTGCGCTTGCTGGCATTTTAGATCCACCTGCTGGCTGAATGATTAATTCTGATTGCGATCCATCTGCGCCTAAAACACAGTCCAAAATTTCAAACCCATCACCCTTATCTGAGATCACACATGCCGACGCCCCATCACCGAATAACACGCACGTCGCACGATCCTCATAATCAACAATACTAGAGAGTTTTTCAGAAGCGATAAGTAAAATATTTTTATATACTTTAGATTCGATAAAACCTTTTGCTATGGCAAGTCCATACAGATATCCTGTGCATGCTGCTTGAAAATCCATCGCTGCACACTTAGCTCCAAGAGCTTCTTGAATCAAACAGGCCACGCTTGGAAAAATATAGTCAGGAGTGAGTGTAGCCACTAAGATCAAGTCGATATCATCTGCTTTCAAATGTGCACTTTCAAGCGCTTTTTTTGCCGCCTCAACGCCCATTGTCGAGGTAAACTCATTATCTGCAGCAATGCGCCTTTCCCGAATGCCTGTTCTTGATACAATCCACTCATCGGTCGTCTCCACCATTTTCTCAAAGTCTTTGTTTGTCAAAACTTTTTTTGGTAAATAACGGCCAGTGCCAATAATTCTTGCTCGCATCTTAAAATCCTATAAAATAGGTGCATTCTAGCACATCGCCCCTTTTTTCAAAACTTCTTAAAATAATGACTTAACAGGTATTTTTTAAACTTGCCTTTTTACAAGTTATTTTATAACACTCCTCTATGAACATTCAAACTTCCAGAATTTTAATGCTTCCCCGAGAGCTTCTTTTCTCGTACTTACCGGTGGCTTACTCAAAAAGATTCAAACCACACCCTCCAGAAAGTTCACTTGCAAATAAGATTTCTACAATTTTTCAAAATTATCTTATACTGATTCGTGAACTCATTACACATCGCGTAACACCAGGTGAATTTGCTAAAAATGCAACACAATTGGCCAAAGATTTTGAACAAATCACCCCTTCAGTAGATTCTTCTAAGCCCATTTGTGTCTACTTTGTCAGCTCACAAGATACAAATGGCGCTATTTTAGGCACTCATCTTTACTATTATCACCATTATAAAATTCAAAAATTCCAACAAGATTTTGACGTAAGCGCAAAAGTTGTTTTTGAGGATGGTGAAATTGAACAGCACTTGAAAACACTTCAATCCCAACATCCAGGAAGGCAAATACGGGTTGTAGATATTGTTGCTCATGGAGATTCTTACAGTATTAAGATTCCTGATACGCAAACATTTACTAAAAATGGAGGCTTTTCTCCATGTGCAAAAGATGCTGTGATTATTCTTGATGCATGCTCGACAGGAAAAGGAAATAACAGTATCGCAAAGAAAATCGCAGAAAACAATCCTGGTAAAACAGTGATTGCTCCAGGAACCTCTCTTTATTTTTCAAAACCTGTCATCAACAGAGGCTGTGTCACAGATTGGGTACATGGTTTTGCGATATTTCTTGCTTATGTTGGCAAAAAATTCTTTGTTCCTGTTGAATCTTAAAAGTTGTGCTTAATTGAAATAAATTTTACATTTTCTTTTGAATATATCTTGAGGCCATATGACTTCTTCTATTTCAGTCTTAGAAAATTATCATAAAATATCCAATCCAACACATGTTGTTCAATTTGGACTTAAAGATGGTTATATTTGTGGACAAGTGTTTTGGCTTGAACCACCCAAAACACATTCATTAAAAGAAAGTAATCTCATCATTAATGACAACCAAGCTTCTCAATGTTCGAATAAGCAAGAATTATTGGATGCCATTTCTAGAGCAGCTACCATTACATTCACATGTTTGGAAACAACCCCAAACACTTCAACGATATATTTACATTATGAGTAATAAAATTGCGTGCACCATAAAAAGAAAAACGCTACTCTTTTTCTTTATGGTAAAGTATCCAGAACATTTGATTAAACTGATTGAAACGTTTCGAAAGTTTCCAGGCGTGGGCACAAAAAGTGCAGAAAGATTTGCCTTTGCACTGCTCAATTTTGATGAAGACGTTTTACAAAAAATGGGAACATATATTGCCACAACAAAACAGGCAATTAGCTTTTGCAAAACATGTGGTGCTATGGAAATTGAAAAGCACTGTCCATTTTGTGCAAATGTAAAAAGAGACACAACACTCTTGTGTGTTGTCTCTTTTGCAAAAGATGTGTTTGCAATTGAAGACACACATCAGTATACTGGACTTTACCATGTTTTAGGGGCGCAGTTATCCCCGATTGATGACTTTGAAGAAAAGTTAAATATGCAAAAGCTCTTTGGGCGTTTGCAAAAGCAAGAAATTAAAGAAGTGATTTTAGCGTTGGATTCCACATTGGAAGGCGATGCAACGGCTCTTTTTTTGAAAGAAGAGCTCAAGCATCTCGATGTGCATATTTCAAGGCTAGCATTTGGGCTTCCACTTGGGAGTTCCTTAGATTTTGTTGACGGAGGCACGCTATCTAGAGCTGTGCAAAGCCGATTGCAATTTTAAGGTTGCTCGCAAAAGTGTAAATTTTTATGATGCGGACCAAATTTATGAATTTGAGAAGTTTATTTTCGTTTACTTTTTTGTTTGTTTTGCTTTTTTCTGCAAAAGGCTACAGCCTTGATTACCAAAATCAGATGATTAATAAAATCAATATCGTGGTGCAATCGGACACGCAGGATATTGATAAGCAAGCGATTTTAAATCGTTTAAATACTAAGGCCGGACACACCTTTTCCCAAGAAGAGTTTGACTTAGATCTTAAGATGCTTTCTCAAGAATTTGATAAAGTGGATCCAAAGATCTATGAAGAAAAAGACGGCCTTGTCATTACTCTGTATTTAACACCCAAGCCTACGATTTCAGAGATTGATTTTGTGGGAAATGCACTTTTCAAAAGTCGACGTTTAGAAAAAGAATTGGGCCTTTCTAAAGGCACTGTTTTTGATCGCACGGAATTTAATCGCGGGCTGAAAAAACTTCGAGAGTTCTATATTAAAGAAGGCTTTTTCGAATCTCATGTTACGTACACACTCACTCCACAAGAAGATGATCAGATTAAAATCGAAATCCAGATTTATGAAGGACGTTCTGGTAAGATCCATTCTGTGAAAATTGAGGGTATTTCTAAAAAAGAACAGAGCAAAATTAAGAGCTTTACTGTCACAGCTCCCTATTTTATTCTCACTTCTTGGTTCACAACATTTGGATATTTAAATGAAGAACACCTTGAATATGACAAAGCTCAAATCATCGAATTCTTCCAAAATCGAGGCTATGCTGATACCATCGTCAACGTGCAGATCAAAGATAGCACAAAGCCAGGACAGGTGGACATTATTTTTGATATTAACAAGGGTAAAAAATACACCATCCAAGAAATCACGTTTTCTGGAAACCAACAATACACTCAAGACCAACTCAGACAATTTATTGATGTAAAAAAAGGAGATATCTATTCTCCAGAAGCTTTAAGAAGAGCTGCAAACAAAATCAAAGATTTCTATGGCAAACGAGGATACATCGACACCAATGTCTTCTACGAAACACATCTTGTTCCCGAAGAAAACGCCTACAGGGTACATTTCCAAGTCGATGAATCAGATCAGTATATCATCGGATTAATTCGTGTAATTGGCAATATCAGAACAAAAACATCGGTCATTTTGCATGAAAGCTTACTTGTTCCTGGAGAAACGTTTGATTCCAGAAAATTAAAGGCCACAGAAAGACGTTTAATGGCCACCAACTATTTCAAACGCGTCAATGTTTATGCAAAAAAACCCGATACTCATCAGCAAAAAGCACCTTACGTAAGAGATGTCTACATTGAAGTTGAAGAAACTTCCACAGGAGCATTCAATGTCTTTGGAGGCTTTAGTTCTACTGACGACTTTTTTGTTGGAGTGGAACTCACAGAAAGAAACTTTAATTATAAAGGTATTGGATCTTTGCATCGCAAAGGCCTGCGCGCTTTTAGAGGAAATGGCGAATATCTCCATATCCGCGTCGCTCCTGGTCGAAAAGACACAAACTACAACTTTACTTGGATGACACCTTACCTAGGAGATACCCTTTGGAGATTTGGATTTGATCTTGCAAGAACAGAAAACAATGCTTACAACGAAAATGTGGATATCAAAACCAATTCAGGTTCTCTTTTTGCAAGCTATCCTATTAACGCATTTTGGACATTTGGTTGGAGATATACCATTGAAAATACCTACAATAAGGCAAAAATAAAAAAGGATAATGAACAAAAACAAGCAGGTGTTCAAACCGATAAATTGCCACCCGGTGGTGTGATTTCTTCAACAGGGATCAATTTTAATTACGATAATACAGATAACGTACAAAAACCTAATCGTGGATTTAGATCCAATCTTGAAGCAGCTTATGCTGGACTTGGCGGTGATTTTGAGTATACACGCTTAGGTTACATCAATTCCTACTACATTTCTTTGAAAAAGTTAGGGATTATTAAAACCCGTTTTGATGTCAAAGTTAGCTTGCCTTTTGGAAAAACCAATCCTGAGACAATGCCCTCAAACAAACGGTTTTACATGGGTGGAGAAAATACTGTGCGTGGTTATCGTCCTTACCATATTGGCAAAAAAGATAGTGATGGCAATCCTCTAGGAGGCATTTCCTATGCTCTTGGATCCATTGAATACATTTACCCTATTCCTTTCTTTTATCCTATTTTTGAAACCTTCCAATTCTTTGCGTTTTTTGATGCAGGAGCTTTGACAAACACGCGCTGGTTTAAAGATGTCCAAACACCTCAATATCTGCAAATTAAAAAAGAAAATGCCCAAAAAGACGAATCGCAATATGAAGCGACCATCCAAAGGAATTGGGGGCTTTCTGTTGGTGTGGGTATACGTTTGAACCTTCTTAACCAATTCCCCTTCACTTTCGGGTATGGCTACCCTATCAATGAACCCTACAGAGGAAATGTAAAAAATTGGTTTTTTAGTATCGGCGCTCAATATTAACCTTTCCGATATTGATCTTTTTCTTTTGTAGAATGCTATATTTTGTTACAGTTATGAAAACTTAAAAGGAGAACTTTATGATGAAAAAAATTTTACTTACATTTTTACCCCTGTTTTTTCTCTTTGCCCCAATGAAGCTTTTAGCCAATGAAAATCTTCCTGTGATCGTTGTAGATTTCGCTAAGTGTTTTGAAAAATCTAAAGTTGGCATGGCAAAACAAAAAGAGATGAAAGAGTTAAATGAAAAATTATCTAGTCAATTTGAAGAAGCTCATAAAAAGTTGAAAGATCTCGAAGCAAAACTGAGTGATCCAGACCATTTAGATGCCATTTCTCCAGAAGAAGAGGGCAATTTAAAAAGAGAAAAAGAGACCCTGCAGCAGCAGCTTGGAGCATTTCAAATGCAATTTCAAGAAATGATGCAACAAGCTCAAGGCAAATTGGTACAAGAATTACTTTCCTATGTAAATAGCGCTTCTGGTGTTGTTGCTGGAGAAAAAAAATGTTCTTTAGTGGTGAATAAAGAAACCATTTTTTATCATGATCCAGCTATGGATTTTACAGATTTGGTGATCAATCAAATGGATGTAGAATTTGATAAAACAAAAGAAAAATCTGAAACTGAAAAAGTGGAAAATGAATAAAGTACTTACTTTAGAGGACGTGGCTTATAAAACGTCCTCTAAACTCATTGGTGACCCCAAAACACTCATCTCAGGAGTGGATGCTTTAGACACTGCAACTCCAAATGATATCTCATTTTTAACCTTTTTTCTAGGCAAACTCAATTATCTAAATCAGATGAAACAATCCAATGCTGGAGCTGTTTTCATACCCAAAGAACTCAACATCGAATTGGATTCAAACCGCAATTATCTTGTAACCGACAATCCAACTAAAGCTTTTCAAGAAATGCTTGCCTATTTTCATGGAGAAAAAAAACGTTCCTATTTTCCCAACATCCATAAAACAACTACAATCCATCCAACAGCTCAAGTTGAAGATGATGTCAACATTGGTCCAAATTGTATCATCGACGCTCATGTCGTGATAAAAAAAGGCACCACTATCCATGGGAATACCACCATTTTTGCCCACTGCCAAATAGGGCTAGACTGCCAAATTTTTTCCAATGTCACACTTAGAGAAGGTTCTATTTTGCACGATCGCGTGATCATTCAACCAGGTGCTGTTATTGGTTCTTGCGGATTTGGATACACGCAAAATGAAAAAGGCGAGCATATTAAGCTAGAACAGATGGGTATTGTGGAAATTGAAGAAGATGTTGAAATTGGAGCCAATACCACAATCGATCGATCGCGCTTTAAAAAGACCCTCATTAAAAAAGGCACCAAGATCGATAATCTTGTGCAAATTGCACATAGTGTAGAAATCGGCCCTTACAATATCCTCGTTTCCCAAGTAGGCATTGCAGGATCAACAAAAACAGGTCACCACGTCATGTTCGGTGGACAAGCTGCTGCTGTCGGCCATTTAGAAATTTGTGCTCAATCACTCATTGCCGCAAGAGGCGCTGTTGCTAAAAGTATTACAAAGCCTGGAAAATATGCAGGCACTCCAGCAACAGACATGAATCTATGGCACCGCCAAATTGTGACTCAGAAAAAGCTCCCTTCCATTCTTAAAGAACTCAAAGAAAGGATCCAAAAACTTGAATCTCAACTCAGCGAGAACAAATCCTTAAGCTCTTAAACAGTCCCTTTTACAAAAAAAGAATAATCCGATAGAAAAAGGCCAAGAGAACTTAACGTACAGTTTGACATGATTACGCTTTTTCACAAATCGGAACACGATCATAACTTCCAGACACTAGAAAACTTAGAGCCTGGATGCTGGGTCAATGTGGAAAATGCCACCCGTCAGGATATTGAAGAACTTGCCACAATTTTAGAACTTCCCTTAACAGATTTAATCGATAGCCTAGATCCTTTTGAAATGCCGCGTATTGAAATGGAAAATGATACCATCATTTTATTTGTCAGAAATCCCACAATATCCGGACAAAATCTGCATACAGAAACCTTGACGATCATTTTAACCCCTCAATACATTATTACCATCTCGCCTTTTGTTAACCCTATCATATCCAATCTCTTCGAACAAAATCCTGCAATCACCACCACACTCAAATCCAAATTCATGCTCTATTTACTCATGCGCATCACACAATCATTCACCACACAAATTAAACACTTGCAGCTCAATGTCTTTAAAACCAAATCTCGAGTCGAAGAGGTGGATAGTAAAGATATTTTATCCTTAACAAAGAGCGAAGAGATCTTAAACCATTATAGGTCTACACTTGTGCCCCTGAAAAATACCTTATTTGTTTTATCCACAGGTCGATTTGTTCGACTTTATGAAAATGATAAAGATTATTTAGAAGATCTGCTCAATTCTACCAAGCAGAGTGAAGATATATGTGACGTAAATTTAAAAAGTATCCGTTCTTTAAGAGATTGCTATCAAACAATTTTTACAAATCGTTTAAATAGAACCATTAAGCTTTTGACCGCTATTACGATCATATTCACCATTCCCACAATCATTGCTTCTCTTTATGGCATGAACGTCAAACTCCCCTTTCAAGAAGACGAACATGCGTTTGGCTTCATTATGATGGGCACTCTTGCCATTTGTCTTATTTCTACAGTGATTTTTCATTGGAAGCGCTGGCTATAAACCCAAAACTCAGGTTATCATTCCATTGAGGGCTGTTGAGGCATGCCCATACCTGGCATCTGCATTTCATTTTTGGGCTCACCATCCTCTTTTTTAATCATCGACGTATTACTTGCCGTTGGCATTTCATCTAGATGATCTTCAGGCGGATTTTTATAACATCCACAGAGAAAAAACAGGGGTAAGACCCACAACAACAATTTCATAACGTCACCATATCAAAAGAGATGAATAAAAAGAATAGAAAAAAAATTTAAAATCTCTTAACTTAAAAGTATGAAGAAAATGTTATTCTTTGCCTTATTTTTGGTGGGAGCTGTGGCTCTTGCTGATATGGGAATCACAGAAGATGTCGTCCCTGCAAAAAATATTCCCGATATGAATTTTGGACAAGAGCTTGCCAAAATGCTTTTTGTGCTAGCTGGCATCATCGCTCTTTTGATCCTCACTGTCTATTTACTCAAAAAGTTCTCTAATCAGCGCCTAGTGCGCTTAAACCGCTCCACAGATATTGAAATTTTGGAGCGACGTGCCATTTCTCCCAAAACAACGCTTTTCATTATCAAAGCAAAGGGTCGAAAAATTTTGTTTGCTGAATCGCACCTAAAAATTCAAACCATCGCTGAATTTAAAGAAGCAATGAGTGATACTGAATTCAAAAACTTGATGCAAGGTGAAAAAGCGCCAAAAGAAACCGAAACTCCCAAAAAAGCCACCGCTCATAAAAAGTCTAAAAAATAGAGATCTTCACTGATGTTTAAGCAGTAAATCCAATTTAGAGGAAGAGCGAAAGGAATGAGATACAAGGATTGCGATGAAGTCCAACTCAAGTGAGAGTTGGACGAAGAGCCAAGACACAGTAGATCGTTCTTTTCGCGCTTCCTATGAGTTGGAGTTAATGCTTAAGCATCAGTTTCAGATTCTAGACTCTTGGGTTTTTTCAATATTTCATGAAATATTACATACTTTTGTAAAGGGTTCTTTTGCATTTTTTCGGGCACTGGTGGCAAAGGCGGAGGTTGGATGGATTTGACAATCTTTTTTTCCAATACAGGCTCTATCTGATCTTCTATTGACTCTTCTTCAAAATAATCGAAAAGCTTTTTTGTCTTTTTCTCGTCGAAAATGTTCTCGAGTTTAGTTTCTTGAGAAGTTTTCGTAGGCTGCTTTTTCTTGCGTTTAGCAAACCAAATCAGCCCACGTATAACGAGAAAAATACCGATAACAACTGCGCCAATAAGATCTTCTGACATTTAATCCACCCTGACTTCTTTTCCTATTTGTTCACGCATATGGGTATCTGCTTCAATATTTTTGAGCTTTGTGTATTGCATGATTCCCAAATTACCAGCTTCAAAGGCTTTTGCCATCGCAAGTGGTATTTTGGCCTCATTTTCCTGCTTGGTTGCTACAGCAAAGGCGCGTTTTTCTTCCGCTTTGGCTCTTGCAATTTCCATATCACTTTTTGCCTGTGCTTCTCTCAAACGAGCACCAATATTTTCCCCTACATTGATATCTGCAATATCAATAGACAAAATTTCATAGGCTGTTTGGGCATCTAGTCCCTTATTTAGTACAAGCTCAGAAATCAGTTGTGGATCCGCTAGTACTTCTTGGTGTGTTTTGCATTGCCCAATGGCAGTCACAATCCCTTCACCGACTCTTGCAATAATGGTCTCTTCTGTCGCTCCTCCGACAAGCTGCGCAATGTTGGTACGTACAGTCACCCTTGCACGACAAAGCAGCTGAATCCCATCTCTTGCCACAGCAACGATCCATTCTCCATCTTTTCTCGCAGGACAGTCAATCACTTTTGGATAGACAGAGGTTTTCACCGCTTCAAAAATATTACGTCCTGCAAGATCAATCGCAGTCGCTTGTCTCCAATCTAGTGGAATATTGGCTTTATCTGCCGCAATCATCGCTTGGACCACGTCAAGTACTTTTCCGCCTGCCAAATAGTGTGTTTCTAGATCTTGCACACCGATCTGTTTGAGTCCCGCTTTGTAGGACATGATGCGCGTATCTACGATGAGTTTTGGTGGGATTTTTCTAAGGCTCATCCCAATAATATTAAAGAGTTGAATGGGGGTGCCTGAGACAAAGGCCCTAAACCACAATCCCACATAGCTTGCAATCATCAATAAAAAAATGAGTGCAACGATTGATAAAAGAATAACTGAAAAAATTAACATAAAAACTCCTCACAAAGGTTTAACAATTAAATACGAACTTTTGCCATTGGTCACTGTGATTTTTTTGCCTTTTTTGATAAAACCACATTCACTCACAGCTTGTACTCTTTGATTATTCACTTTAATAAATCCAGAAGGTTTCAAATCAGACAAGACAACTCCCGCTTCATTGATCAAGCTGGCATCAAATACATTGGCTGTAGATCCTTCAAAATCGCTTTCTAAAGAAATGTGTTTTTGTTTCACTTTGTAAAGCGCAAAACGCACGGTAAAGATAAAAGCGACAAGAACGATGACAAAATAGACAAGCACAGTCAGCATAGAAAAACTCAAAGCTGTCCAAATCAAAGAACCGACCAAACACAAGGATCCAAGAAGTGCTAAAATACCGCCTGGTACAAAAAATTCTAAAAAGACAAGCACAAGTCCAAAAAAACCTAATACAAATGGCATTACATACTCTCCACAATTAAAGTTTGACCTCTAACGCCCACGATTTTAACCTTTTTAGATTTTTCTATAAACCCAGAAGTGCATAAAGCATCAAAAACTTTGCCCTTGAACTCTATTTTCCCACTGCAGCGCAAAGGCGAAAGCGTCAATCCAACTTCTCCTAAAAGCGCACTTGACAAGCTTTGAGGTTTTTCTAGCGTGGTTTGTAGAATCATTTTTTTAAAAAAAGGTGCTTTTTGTAAAAAATATCTTGTCACCTGCCAAGCAATAATTAGCCCCAAAACACATGAAGCTAAAAATGCGCCAAATCTCCAAACCAACTGATCGAATGCCACAGAAAAACTTAAAACGGGCATGCTTAAATTAAATTCAGGAATTTGCATAGTCATCAAAGCAAAAAGCGTCAACACAAGTCCCAAACTTCCCAACACACCAAATCCTGGTGTGATGAACACTTCAATGAAAAGGAACACTAATCCGAGGCTTAAAATAGCGATTTCTAAATAAGGCATCGCTTGCACTGCAAAATGGCTAAGCACAATCAACGCCAATATAAAAAATGCTGCAAGCCCAAATAGACCTTTTCCAGAATAAAGTTCTAAATATCCTAAAAAAATCAGCACTGTGGTTAAAAGGGATGCGATCACGGGATTGAGCAAAAAGGAAAAAAAACCAATTTTCCAATCTTTGTAAGCAATCACTTCTGCATCCTTAAAGCCAGCAAAATCCTCTGTTTGTAAAAGCTTAAAGTCTTTTAAGCTACCCGACTCAACATATCCATCGATGATGCCAAATTCTTTACAAAGCTCTGCGTCCAAGGTTAAAAGCTTATCTTTTGGCGAAATCATCAAATCGCTTCTTTTAATCGATTTTTCCGTGTCAAGCAAACAAAATGCGCCTTTTCTTTTTACCAAAATTAAGTCTTTGTCCACCATGGCTTGAGCAATCTCCTTGCTTCTGCCAAAAAAACCTGCTGTATTTGCAAATTCAGCTCTTAGAGCAGAGCGCACCTTTTCAGGTGCAGATTTCATTTCATTTTCAGAGATGTGCACAGGTTCAGCAGCTCCAAAACTTGTATCTTTAGAAGCCAAAATCGTGCGACAGGAAAGCGCAAGCATCGCTCCTGCAGAAATGGCCCAATTATCGATCACGCACACGACGGGGATTTTGTCTGTGTCTAATTGCTTCAAAAGATGGGAGATTTGCTGTGCTGCCATCACTTCTCCGCCCGGCGTATCCAATTCCAACAATACAAAATCCACTTTTTTTTCTTTAAAATGCTCTATGGCAAATTTGACGTATGCGACATGAGACTGCGTGATAACTTGCTGTTCTTTGATTGCAAGATAGCCTATTTTGTGTTGATTAGGCACACATTCAAAGGGTTTGGCAAATAAAAACCCCATAAATAAAAAAAGATAAAAAAGTTTGAATTGCATTTTATTTTTTGTACTCTTTTGGCAGAATTATAAAAGCTATAAGAAATTATATGAATAAAATTCTGTTATATTTTTTTTCGTTTTCACTTCTTAGCTCTGCGTTGGGCTTTGCAAAACTGAAAAAACAAGATGAAATCGAGTATAAGGTCAAGCTCTCTTCTCGCCTGCCTGCGCAAATCACTAATCAAATCAATGAACAATCCACGCTTTACACTAAAGAAAAACGCCCTCTTCGTTCTGTTGCAGCGCTCTATTTTCGCGCCAATCAAGACATTCCTAAAATTAAAGAAACACTCAAAGCATTTGGCTACCTAGACGCAAGCGTTTCTGTGAACATTATCCCCAAAAAAGACACTGTCTTTGATGTAATTATTCACATTGAATTAGGTCCTCTTTATCGATTAAAAGCCTTTGAGATGATCAATGTGGCAAAAGAAAAAACTGATCCTCTCTCCGTGATCTCCCTTAGCCAAATCGGCATTCAACTCGATAGCCCAGCCGATTCTTTTGTCATTTTAAGCGCTGAGGCCAAGTTATTGTATCAACTCGGACACATTGGGTATCCCTTCGCTAACTTCGTGAAAAAAGAGTACATTGCGGATCCCAAACAATACACGGTAACCGTGCGATTGGAGGTCGATCCTGGAGCCTTTGGGCTTTTTGGAAATTCAAATATTATCGGCCTTGAAAAAGTGAAGTCCAGATATGCTGAGTATTTGATCACTTGGGAATACGGCAAACATTTTGATAATTATCTCCTTCGTGCCACGCAAGATAATTTTTTTGATACCAATCTATTTAGTTACGTTAACATCATCTACCCAGATCATCTTGATGAAAATGGCTTACTTCCTATGACAATCAACGTCAGAGAAAGTAAATTTAGAAGTATTTTCTTAGGAATTAACTACTCTTCTATTGATGATTTCGGGGGTGCTGTGGGATGGGAACACAGAAATATCCGCGGTCTTGGAAGAAAACTCTCCCTCAAAGCTGATGTCTCAAAAAAGACCCAACTATTTACCATTCTTTATCGCATCCCAGATTTGGATGTAAAAGGCCGGTTTACCAGCTACAGACTCGAACAAACAAAACATGACTACATTCCTTATACTGCCAAAACCATTAGCTTCAAAAGACGTGTGGACAGAATATTTGGAAAACTCAAAAATTCTTGGATGTTTCAAGCAGAATATTTACGTTCCATAACTCCTCTTCGCTCTGATCACTATTGGCTCTTATCCCTGCCGCTCAATCTTAGATATAATACAGCTTATAATCCCTTAGACCAGACAAGTGGCCAAATTTTTGAAATAGGAATCATTCCTACCTTGGAAGTGGAAAAGGCCAAAGTGCACTATTTAAAAGCACACTTTTCTTATTCTTTATTCATTCCTCTAATTCCTTCGCACCGCAATGTGCTTGCCCTGCGCGCGTATTTTGGATCTATCATAGGCCAATCTTTAAGTCGAATACCTCCTCCAAAACGCTTTTTTGCGGGCACAGAAGAATTTTTGCGTGGATATGACTATTTGACAGTCTCTCCACTCACAAGTGCAAATGTCCCCATTGGAGGACGCTCTATGATGATGTATAATGCCGAGCTGCGTTTTAAAAGCAGTGAGGATCTTGGATTCATTCTCTTTTATGATCTTGGACAAGTGTATCGAAAATCGTATCCTGATTTCCATGATGGTTTGCTCTATTCTATTGGATTTGGTTTGCGTTACTTTACTCTAGCAGGACCACTTTCCATCGATTTTGCTTTCCCTCTCAAAAAGAGAAGTGATAATTTTGAATCCACAATTGTAAAAATTTATTTAAGCATTGGACAAACATTTTAGTTATGAAAAAAGTTAAACATTCATTCATCAAAAATCTCTCTAAAATCCTTGTGATTTTAGCGCTTTTATGTGCCTTTGTATTTGCACTCATTTATTGGTATTTACCTCGGCATTTAATTCCTTTAATTGAAACGTATGCGAAAAAACAGGACATCGAGATCAAGATCTCCAAAATCGAAAACTGGTTCCCTCTAACTTTTAGGGCTGATTTTATTCGATACACCCTCAAAGATACTGCGAAAATTGAGATCGAAGATGTCCAACTTGAACTAGAAAAACTCTTTTTGATGAACCGCACATTCAAAATCCATCGACTAACGTCTCAAAAAACAACACTCACATTTTTACAAAAATCCAATAGGAGCCTCTCAAAAAATAACGATCTTTGGCCACGTCCATTTATAGGCATCTATATCAACACATTGAAACTTTATAACACCAACGTTTATCAAGGTGACCAAATCTACAGTTTTGATTTGACAGGTCATATTGATATCACGCCTAATGCACAATCCATTCGCCTTGCGTCCACACTGAATTTAAAAGTACCTTACCAAGAAGAGATTAACTTTAAACTAAGCGCACAAAAACGCACTAAGTTCATCAAAATTGATGCTTCATTCAAAGAAGAAAAGACAGGTTGGCTCATTGCAAAACTAAAAAATAGTTTTCCAATTACTCAAGCAAAAGCCTCACTACATGCTGGCGGTCATCTCAATCATTGGCTCAATTTACTCGCAAATAAACCTATGACACATGGTTTTCTTTTTCCAAAAATCAAAGGAAATCTGAATGCAGAATTTGAGTTTGCATTTGAAAGTGACTCTTTTTTAAAACATGTGTTCACATCAAAAGCACGTATTCAATCGGATCTGACTTTTTCCTCTAATGCACTTTTTGAACTCTCAGACTTAAAAATTAAAAACCAAACCACGCAACTGACAGGCTTGATCGAGCTCGATATTCACAATAATTTGATCAAAAGAGGTACACTGTCTACAACCCTGCACACATTCCCTTTTTTAAAATCCCAATTTGATTCTTTCAAAGCAACTCCTATGTATCTGCGTCTCATGTTTAAAGGCCCACTTTTTGCACCTAACTTAGAACTCAATTTCCGCCAGCAAAATGCACAAGTTGGTGCTATCGAACTCAACGATATCATTGGAACGTGTAAATTAGAAAATTTTGAAATAGGACTTGCCAAATTCTTCTGCAATATCAAAGATACGCCTCTAAATGCCACGCTAAATTTCACACTCAATCCAAAAACGCTCTATTTCCAATCCATCGATATCCAATCTGATTTGCTTACAGCAAAAGCAAACCTCGATATTTCACTGGAAACACACACACTTGAGAGTTTCAAAATACAAGGAAATAGCCAAAGAGTCACTGAGCTTGTTTCATTAATCCCACATTTTCCCAATGTGCTTGCAAAATACACCTCTTTTGAAGGGACATATTCTAATCAAAACGCCGAAATGCTCTTGGATTTCCATTTTGATAAATTCACATTTAAAGAGTTGTATTCCCAAAAGGCCGATATTCGTATGCGTACTCAAAATCCTTTTACAACTCCCCTTTCCATCATACAAACCACCTTTCACCAAGGGCAATACAAAACACTTCCTATCGAGTCTTTAGAAATCCAAACAGAGACAGGACGTAGTGAGAATTTTTATGAAGGCAAACTGTTTGCCAAAGATGTGATACTGTCTTCAAAAGGCTTTTGGAACCAAACCGACAAAAACATCCATTTTACCATCCATGAATTACAAGGAAAAGTCAAAGATGAACCTTTTGTAATGGAGAAAAAAACAGAATTGACACTTGGGGCCGACACTTTTATTTTAACCTCTTCTTTGATCCGCTTTGGCGCAGGTTTCATGATTGCAGCCGCAAATAGCGAATCCAATGGAATTGTATTAAAACTCCAAGACACTCCAGCTAGCCTTCTATCCCTGTTAGACCCTAATTACGCTGTATCAGGGCTTTTGACAGGTGATTTAACAATGCAGCAAAAAAATGATCAAGTTGTCAGTCATCTTTACTTTCAGTTCGAAAATCTAAAAGCAAGCTATCGCAATTGGCCCATTTTAGATCAAACCCTTGCCACTCTTAAGGCTGATTTCAGCGATCAAAACCTTACGTTCGATTTGATTGCCAAGCGCAGCGGTCAAATCCTCAACTTGTCAGGATTTGTCCCCATTCAATTCAAAGTATTCAAAGTGATTGAAGATAAACCTCTAGATATACGTTTCCAAATCCAAGAAAACACCAACGATCTTTTACAATATTTACATTCCGAGGGTCATGTATTAAAAGGCTTTGTAGATGGAGATCTTCGCATCAGTAACACTCTAGAAAATCCTCTTGTTCAAGGAGCTTTGCATTTTGATAAAGGCTCATATGAAAATTTCCAAACAGGTCTGATTTTAGAAAATTTACGTTTTGATCTTGTGGGCAACAAAAACATGATCGAACTTCAAAATCTTACGGCAAAAGATCCCAAAACAGGCACCATGGAAGCTTCTGGTTTTATCGAAGTCGATTACAAAAAAGCCTTTCCTTTTACTTTTTCTACCTCCTTACACAACTTTATTGTCATTGATCTAGAACATGTCTTAGCCTCTGTCAATGGCCTTATCAACCTAAAAGGAGATTTTTATGATGCTTATCTCAGTGGAAAATTAGATCTTGCAGCAGCAACGATCACCCTGCCCGACAAAATCGCAAAATCGATTCCCAACCTTCCTTTCCAATTTGAAGATGCGGCATACTCTCCTCCCAAAGCCTTTTTTCTCTTACAACCTGAAATCACTGTGCATTTAGATCTTGATTGCGACGTGCTCGGTACTCTCAGAGTGCGCGGCCGAGGACTCAATTCCAAATGGATTGGCGCTGTCAAAGTCGAAGGGACCACGCAAGAACCTATGCTTTATGGAAAACTCAACATCCAAGAAGGTGGCTTTTCTTTTGCCAAACATCACTTCATCCTTACAGAAGGTGCGATCTCTTTCGATGGTTCATGGAAAAAACAGACCCAAATCAATCTTGTAGCTGAGCAGCAAGTAGCCGACTTAACCGTCTACATCGCACTTCGAGGCCCTCTCGCCCAACCCTTTTTAACGCTTTCTTCTTCTCCATCCCTGCCCCAAAGTGCTCTGTTAGCCCGCCTCTTATTTAATAAAGATATTTCCGAAATCGATCCTTTCCAAGCGATCCAGCTTGCCCAAACCGCTGTCGAACTTTCTAGTGGTGATTCAGGAATTCTAGAACGCATCCAAAGATCAACGGGACTCGATCGCCTCTCTATTACAACCACTCCCAAAAAAGCACAAGAAGAGACCCAAGAAACACAGGAACACATCGATGCCACCCTACCTGTCGCCGTCCAGGTCGGCAAGGAGATCACCAAAGGCGTGCTGATCACAACCACCCAAGGCACGACAGCAGATTCTAGATCTTACTCCATAGAAATCGATTTAAAATACAACTTGATCTTGCAGCTAGAAACCAATCAACAACGCGACGGTAAAATTTCTTTGAAATGGTCTAAGTCTTACTAACTGTCGTTGAAAAAAAACGATCAAAACTTTAAAATAATTATTTTACATTACTCTAAGGAAAAAGAGTGAAAACTTCATTCTCGCTACAGGGTTGTTTTAATCATTATTCCATTTCCTTGAGAAATTCTATTATTATCGGCACCACTCTTGCTGCAACAATCGGCATCGTTATTCTACTAAAACTGCGAAAAGATTCTCCCTCTCCAGCTCCTCCAACAGCACTCATCCCAGTTCCAGCACTCCAACAACCTACTACACTCAAACCCCAAGATTCTTTTTCCTTCATTGATGATACTATTTTGCTAGGAGGAGAAACTCCAGCAAAATATCTTATAGACGAAGCAAATAGAGAATCCATACGCCAAGAGGTTCAACAAAGAACAGGTCGGTTATGGAACAGGACGCCCATCGATGACATATCCAACTACTTTTCTTCTCTAGAACAGGCGAATATTGGTCCCATCATTTCCTTTGACAATGAAGAACCGGTAAGTGAACGCGTTCTTTATTACACAGGTATTGGAGATGATTGGGAAAAATTAAAGTTGCGCCTTCCAGAAATATTATCCCTAATTCATCAGGCAAAATCTGGAAAAAGCCCCACCTTTTGGAGTCGCACAAACAGGGTCGTTTCTACGATTTCTACCATCACATCTATTGGAAAATTTGGTCTCGCTGCCATGTCAGTTTCCAATCCATTCACTATGGCAGGCCAATTTAGCCTTATTAGGCATTGAAATGATCAATGGAGCAGGTCAATGGGGTAGGGCTGCATATCCTATCTCAGGAATACTTGGAACTGATACAGCTAGAACCCAAACCGCTTTAGAGTGGACGTTTGGCTTTCTACCTAGTGTTTTGGGTATGGCAAACCTTGTCAAAATTCCAAGAAATTTTATCACCCGTGCTGTTTCTTGTGTAAAAACCACGACCAGCTATTTTGGCTCAAAAACGACACAAACAGGAGGAGGCAAAAGAGTTTATATTCATGATACTTCAGCAAGCACAGCGATTGTCATCGCTTATCTAATGGTAGAGTACAATATAACCTATGAACAAGCCCTTCAACATGTAAAAACACAACGGAGTTGTTGTGACCTAAAAGAAATATTTGAAAAAGGATTACAAAATTTAGACATTGCAGAATTAAGATTGCAAATACGTTAACCAAATTAAAATTTTTATTTGATAGTGTTTAATTTTTTAAGTATGTATTTTCTTGACAATTTTGTTTTTTTATTTGATAATAATAACAGTCATAACAACAAAATTTAGGAGATAATAATATGAGCAATATGAACATAATGGGTGCTGTTTCTCATGCTTGTGCAAATGCAACCAAAGTTACAGAAATAGAACTAAATAAAGAAGTTAAGGAACTTCGAGCCAAAGAAGCATGTATTAAAGATTTAACACAACTTCTTTTGCAGATGAATAAGCACACAAAGGATGGAAAAGTGGACTCCAAAGCTCTTTTAGGTGATCCGGTTGTACTTAAACTCGTTGACAGCATTAATAAGCATAGTCCAGAAGTACTTGGAAATGTCGATCTTGAATCAGAACTTTCTAAAGACGAGATTGATTCGATCAAAGAAAATGCACGTCTTCAGCAAAAAGATTATGATATCGATATTTCTCATTCGCAAAAAATTCTTTCCCATCTTTTTGACATGCACAAAGCAAAATTAGATATGATGAAAAGAATTCACGATATCTTGGATCAAATGTTTAAAGAAATGGCCAAAGTTGGAAAATAATGAGTAAAAGTGCAGTAGAACCCATTGGAGGCGTTGAAGCTTCAGAAAAAATGAAGCCTTTAACTCAAATCGATCTGTATTTTGAAGAGCAGCGCTATGCTCTAGAGCAAGGCAAACGTGTGAGTATGTACGCGATTGCCTTTTTAGCTTCTCAATCAGGTGATCTTCAATCCCGTATCGAATACAGCTATTTGACTGGAAAAAGCGCCAAAAAAAGCCACGAAGCAATTTTTATAAAACTTCGCCAAGAACGTCAACTTTTTAATGAAAAAAACCAACAGTTTGAACAAGACAATACTTTTTGGAATCGCACAAAATATGTGGCTTCTAAAGCCTCTACAATCACATCTATTGGAACGCTTGGTTTAGCTGCTGCATCAGCTTCCAACCCATTTACTGCGGCAGGTTTTTTAGTTTTAACAGGAATTGAAATGATCAATGTGACAGAAAAATGGGATGGCGCAGCAAATCCTCTTTCAGAATTACTTGGAACTGATACATCCAAAACCAAAACTGCTTTAGAGTGGACATTTGGCTATCTGCCCAGTGTTTTGAGTATGACAAATATTATCAATCTTCCAGGAAACATGATCAGCAATATGCTTTCTGGTGCAGGAGTTGCTACCAAATATTTTAGCTCAAAAACTAACCACGAATGGGAAATTTACCACGTAGAATTTCAGGGTAGAATGACCAAATTAAAAGACAAAGAAACAAAGGTTGCTGAAAGGTTAAAAACCGCAGGCTCTGCAACGACGGAAATGAAAAAAAGCAGGGAAGCTTATCAAGCAGCCAGCGAGATGATAGATAAAGTAAAAACTAGATAAAAAAATAAGGAGAATAAAAAATGCCAACACTTGAAGCAATAAAAGCACCCATAGAACAACTTCCTCCGGTTGTAGCTACGGATGCTAAAGTTAAAGAAGAAATCTTTGATGGAAAAAAAGTCTATTCTATCACGCAGCTCTATTGGATTGTTTTAGACTTTGTGAAAGGCAACCAAAAAGAATACCAAGCACGTGTGCGTTTAGTCAGTAAAGAAAAAACCCAAGTGACCGATGATATTTCCGATCTTGCAGATCAGTCCAAAGCAGCCAGTGATCATCAATCAAGCACATTGAATAAACTCAACATCATCGGAACAGTATGTCTATTTGGGGGAGCCGTCGTGCCTCAAATCATGGACGGTGCCATTAACCATAGTCCAGCAGTACTTGCTGGAGTTTTGACTCGATTTCAACTCAATGACGCGCAAAAAGGCACACTTGTTGGAGTGGTTCAAGGATTGATCAACAACCAAGATATAAAAATACCATTTACTGCACAAGACACTCTTCAAGTACAACTATTAAATATTCGAATGCAGGTGGTCCAAGAATTAAACTCAAGATTGGGTCAAATGCAACAAGAACTTGCCCAAGCTATTGGTGAGCAAAACCAATTGCGCGGCGGTATGAAACTGTTCTAAAAACCATCTCTTCTTTAAATCAAAAAAGCACTAGCGAAAGTTAGTGCTTTTTTTTTGACCACAAACTTTTGCTTTTCTATACTGCGAAAAAGAGGCTGTTTGCAATGGCCCAAAAAAGGTGCGTCTATGTTCAACATTGTCACAACAGTGGGCAATTACATTCTTTTTATTTTGGAGTCTTTTAAGGTGACACTAAAAGGTCTTCCCAGGTGGTCTTTGATTGCAGATCACATGGTAGAAATTGGGATCATGTCATTGCCTGTTGTTGCCATAACGGGATTTTCCACAGGGCTGGTCCTTGCTGCACAAACCTTTTTTCAGCTGGCTGATAAAGGGCTTTCTGCAGCCACTGGTATCTTGGTAGGAAAAGCGATGATTACAGAATTGGGACCAGTACTCACAGCTTTCATGGTTACAGGAAGGGTGGGTAGCGCGATGTGCGCAGAGCTAGGAACCATGAAAGTCTCCGAACAGATCGATGCGATGCGCTCTATGGCAATATCTCCTATGCGCCATCTTGTTGTCCCTAGAAAAATTGCAGGTATTGTGACCATTCCCCTTTTGACTGTATTTAGCATTGTCATGGGTATTGTGGGCGGTTATTTGATTTCCACCTACTTTTTTGAAATGCCCCCGCAAACGTATTTCAACCCCATGCCTGATTACATCACACCCTTCGATCTATTTATCGGTGTGAGTAAATCTTTTGTATTTAGCTTTGTGATTGTCACAATCTCTTGTTTTGCTGGCATCAACACATCGGGAGGCGCTGCGGGCGTTGGAAAATCGATCACCGTGTCTGTTGTAGTTTGTTATTCTGTCATCTTGATTTCCAATTTCTTTTTAACCATGGCTCTCACCTTATTGAGTCCACTTTTTGGAAGGTTTGCCCAATGATTGTCTGTGAAGATGTGTGGAAAAGTTATGACGATTTGCAAGTGTTGAAAGGTTTAGATTTAACCGTTCAAACAGGCGAAACGCTGGTTGTGTTAGGACGCAGTGGCGTTGGCAAAAGCGTGCTTTTAAAACAACTTATGGGCCTTGAAAAACCCGAGAAGGGACGCATCTATATCGACGAGGTGTGTTTAACAGAGCTTAAAGAACAAGAGTTGTACCATGCTATTCGGCATATGGGTATGCTTTTTCAAGGAGGCGCGCTGTTTGATTCTTTGACTGTGGAAGATAATATTGGTTTTTATCTTAACGAACACAAAGATGTACAAATGTCTAAAGAAGAAATCAAAGACCGTGTGAACGAAGCTCTCAAATTTGTCGACTTAGAAGGCACAAATGACAAGATGCCCGCAGAACTTTCTGGAGGCATGAAAAAAAGAGCTGCGATTGCAAGACTCATTGCCTATAGACCTACGATTCTATTTTACGATGAACCAACAACAGGACTCGATCCCATCACAGCCGATCAGATCAATCATTTAATACGCACAGTGCAACAAGAGCTTAATGCCACATCGGTTGTGGTTACACATGATATTCAAGCCGCCCTTGTTGTTGCAGATAGACTCGCATTAAACGAAGACGGTGTGATCAAATACATTGACACACCACAAAATTTTTTAAAAATACAACATCCAACCATTGAATTTTTATATAAAATGATGTACGAGAACAAAGATAACGAAAAAAAGTAATCATGAAGGCAGAACAGCTTAAATCCATTCTTATTGGTTTTTTTATTATTGCTTCGTGTTCTTTGATCATCTGGATGCTTCTGTTTTTGCATCCCTCTCTTGGTGATGGAAAACAAGTATTGCGTGTGCGTTTTTCTGATGTCAATCAGATCAATATTGGCACAAGGGTCAATTTTGCAGGAAAACCTATTGGCCAAGTGACCGAGATCACAACGGTTAAAAACGCAAGACAGATTGGAAAAGTGGATGAGTTGGATCAAATTTATATCTATCAACTCACTTTTCACATCGATTCTAAAGTGAAAATCTACACGACCGATGAAATTACTATCCAAACATCAGGTCTTTTGGGAGAAAAATCGATTGCGATCATTCCAGAAATTCCTAAACCTGGTGAAACACCTGCGCTGGTTACAGACCAAATTTTGTATGCCAAATCCTACGGACAAATCGAATCCATTTTATTCCAGATCGAACAGCTAGGGATTAAGCTTGGCAAAACGGTGGATGAAATGTTAGATATTTTAGAAGAAAACAGAGATAATATCGATGGAGCTATTGCAGGAATACGCAATACGTTTCAAAATGCAGGTGACATTTTTGCAGAGGCTAAACAGGAACAAATTGTTGCACAAACAAGCCACGTACTTGACAATATGACTCAAATCACCGATGGCATTAGCCAAGAAAACGTCACGACAATTGTGAATAACATGGCCACCGTTTCTCAAACGTTGGGCAATGCGTCTGAAGATATCCAAGATACCATTCGCAATGCTAGAAGCATGACAAGAGAAGGTCAAGAAACATTTGCAAACTTAAGCGATATTACCGACAACATCAAACAAGGCAAAGGTTCTATCGGTAAGCTTTTAGAAAGTGACGATTTTTATTTAAGAGTGATTTCCATCATGAGCAAAATCGATACTCTCATGAACGACGTGAACCACTATGGAGTTTTGTTTAACTTGAATAAGGAGTGGCAGCGCACGCGCACTAAACGCTTTGAAGAGCTCAAAAGCATCCAAAATCCTAAAGAATTTAAAGCTTACCTTAATCAAGAAGTTGATAGCATCACTGTGGCTCTCGCTCGCATTTCTGTGCTTTTAGACAAGGCAAAAACAAGCCAAGATAAAGAGAGCATTTTTAGATCCGAGATGTTTCAAAAAGATTTTCGCTATCTTTTAGACGTCGTCGATGATTTTGAAGACATTCTCAAGATGTACAATCAAAATCTCCAAGATGCAAAAAATTGTCAGTAACTGATATTGCGCAGTAAATTCTGTTAGATTCTTGCATTTTATACGAAGAGATTTTACAATGTGGCAAGACTTTTAAAGAATGAGGTATTATGAAAGACGATATTCATCCAAAATATCAAAAAGTGTTGTTTGTTGATTCATCCACAGGAAAAAAATTTCTAGTCGGTTCGACATTGCAACCCAAAGACACTCAGGAGTTTGAGGGAAAAACCTATCCTGCTATTGAAATACCTACAAGCTCTGCATCACACCCTTTTTTTACTAAAACAAAACAATTTATTGATACAGAAGGGCGTGTAGATAAGTTCTTGAAGCGTTACAAACAAAGTGGGCCTTCCAAGGATCAAAATAAAAAGCCTAAAAAATAATTTTGAATGAAAGAAAAAATTGATAAGGCGATCTCTCGCCTCAAAGTTATTGAACAGGAATTGCAAAACCCAGCCATTGTTCAAAACCAGAGCGAGTTTAAACGCCTTTCCAAAGAACATCGGCATCTTTCCAACCTTGTCGATATATTCCATCAAATCGAGCGCTTAAAAAAGGATTTGGACGATAATCAGACGCTTTTGAGAGAAGAAACCGACCCTGAAATGCTCGAAATGGTCAAAGATACGTTAGCTATTGATAATGAGAAGCTTGCGTCACTGGAGCAAAAGTTTGAAGAATTGCTGGTTCCTCCCGATCCTAACGATAATCGCACCACCATTTTAGAAATTCGCGCAGGGACAGGAGGCGATGAAGCAGCGCTTTTTGTGGCAGATTGCGTGCGCATGTACCGAGGATTTGCCAATGACAAGGGGTGGCAAGTAGAATTGCTTTCCGCAGCAGAATCCGACCTTGGTGGGTATAAAGAATACATTATGTCCATTGCAGGACCTGATGCGCATCGCTATTTGCAATATGAAGCAGGCACCCACCGTGTTCAACGTATTCCTTTAACAGAAACGCAAGGCCGCGTGCATACCTCTGCTGTGACCGTGGCAATCCTCATGGAGCCCGACGAGCAAGAAGATGTCCCGATTGATGAAAAAGAGCTTCGCATTGACACCTATCGCTCAAGTGGAGCCGGTGGACAACATGTGAACACCACAGATTCTGCCGTCAGAATTACGCATATCCCAACAGGGATTGTGGTCACCTGCCAAGAAGAGCGTTCGCAGCACAAAAATAAAGACAAAGCGATGCGCTATTTAAAAGCAAAACTCTTTGAAGAGATGGCACGCAAACAGGCACAAGAAAGAGGCGCTTTGCGCTCCGCCCAAATCGGCTCTGGAGACCGTTCTGAGCGCATTCGTACCTATAATTTTCCACAAAATCGACTCACAGATCACAGAATCAATCTGACCAAATATAATCTTGATCAGATCATCTTAGGTGATCTTGGAGAAATCGCAGCAAATCTGGTCAGCTTTTACCACCAAAAAAAGCTAGAATCAGCATGAAAACAGTGCGCGATATTTTTATCTTTAGCGTGGAATATCTTGAAAAAAAAGGCATTTCTAATGCTAAGCGTAGTGTTGAAGATTTGCTAAGTTACACTCTCAATACAACCAGACTCAATGTTTATTGCGATTTCGACCGCCCTTTAAATGAGACCGAACTTAGCGCTTTTAAAACTTCTTTGAAAGAAAGAGCCACGCATAAACCCCTCGCCTACATTGAAGGAAAAGTCCAATTTTTAACCTGCACACTACTTGTGACAGAAGATGTGCTGATCCCAAGACACGAAACGGAAGAACTTGTCTCCATGATCATTGAAAATGCGCCAGAATCTGGCACAGTATTTGATCTATGCACAGGCTGTGGCAACATTGCCATTGCGATCAAAAAACATTGCCCTCAGCTCGAGGTGTTTGCTTCAGATATCAGTCCCAAAGCATTGGAAATTGCCAAAAAAAATGCCCAGTTAAATGATGTTGATATCACGTTTTTACAAGGTGATTTGCTCGAAGCTTTTGAAAAAACACAGTGTGATCTATTTGTGTGCAATCCCCCTTACATTGCCACCCATCACCTATTGGAAAAAGACGTTATGGATTTTGAGCCCCATTTGGCTCTTTTTGCGGGAAAAGATGGCATGGATATTTTTAAAAAATTGTCTTTAGATTTGCACCACTACGTCAAGCCCAATGGTAAAGGTTTTTTTGAAATAGGCGTGGATCAAAAGGCTATCAAATCTTTATTTAGTTCCCCCTTTTGGAAAAACTTAGAAATTAAAAAAGATTTTTCACAAAAAGAGCGGTTCTTTTTCCTTGAAAGAGAATCTCTTCAGGTTTAAAATAGGCTTGTTATGTTTGAGAATTTAGCAGATAAGTTTCAAGGAGTGTTTTCAAAGTTTAGAGAAAAGACACTCACAGAGGAAAACATCGATGAAGCGATGCGCGAAATACGCATGGCCCTGCTCGATGCTGATGTCAATTTCTCCATTGTCTCTTCATTTATCAAAAGCATCAAAGAAAAAGCGCTTGGACAAGCAGTTTTAAAATCCATCAATTCTACTCAACAATTTATCAAAATTGTCCATGACGAATTGATTCAACTTTTGGGCTCTGAAGAAAAGCCGCTTAATTTTACAAAAAAACCCACCATCATTTTGCTTTGCGGTCTGCAAGGATCTGGAAAAACCACGTTTTTAGCAAAGCTGTGCCACTACATTCAGAAAAAACATGATAAAAAAATTCTCGCAGCTGCATGTGATCGTCAAAGGGCTGCTGCCATCGATCAACTTGAAATACTATTAAAACCTATCGATGTAGAGGTTGTTTCAGAACCTAAAAAAGCTAGCGCCCTTGAAATTGCCCAAACCGCTTTAAAAAAAGCTCAAAAAGAGAAATTTGATGTGCTGATTGTCGATAGCGCTGGAAGATTACACATCGATGAGGAAATGATGCAAGAGCTCAAAGCGCTAAAAGAGTTGCTCGATCCTCAAGACATCTTTTTTGTAGCCAATGCCACCATTGGTCAAGATGTAGCCAAAACCATTCAGCAATTTAATGAAATAGTGCCCATTACAGGCTCTGTGCTCACCATGCTTGATTCCAACGCTAAAGCAGGAAGCGCCCTATCGATGGTTTCCATGACAAAAAAACCGATCAAATTTGAAAGCGTTGGAGAAAAACTCAATGATCTTCAACTTTTCAATCCAGAATCGATGGCAGACCGCATTTTGGGCATGGGTGATACGATCAATCTTGTGCGCAAAGCCGAAGAATACATGGATGAAGACGAAAAAGAAGAGCTCGAAGAAAAGCTAAAAAAAGCGACGTTTACGTTTACCGATTATTTAAAACAGATGTCTAAGATGAAAAAAATGGGCTCATTTTCCTCGCTTTTAAAAATGATGCCAGGTGCAAATGCTCTCAAAAACTTCAATTTTGATGAGGATGATTTGCGTAAATCAGAAGCAATTATTCGATCCATGACGAAAAAAGAGCGTGAATGTCAACAAGAACTCATCATTCCTAGAAGAAAACGCTTAGCCAGAGGTTCTGGAACCCATTTTGATGATGTGAATCGTCTTATAAAAGGCTTTAAAAAAACCAAAGATTTTATGAAAAAAATGCCCAAGGGCGCAAACGCAAAACAACTATTAAAAAAAACTGACTTTATGCGATAAATTCTGTTTAGAGGAGGAGCGAAAAGAGCAAAATACAAGGATATCCGACAAACACAACTCTATGAGAGTTGTGCGAGGAGGAAGACGTGGTAGATTGTTCTTTGCAGCCCTCATATGAGCAGAAGGTATTGCATAAGGTCAGTAAACAAAGTTAGGAGACCAATTATGGCAGTAAAAATACGACTAAGACAACAAGGCCGTACGAATCGAAAGACATACAGGCTTGTTGCTGCAGAAGACAGAAGTCCACGTGATGGCAAACATTTAGAAATTTTGGGCTGGTACAATCCCCATGAAGAAAAAGCAGACAAACGCTTAAGCGTGAATACAGAAAAAATACAATATTGGCTTTCTGTAGGTGCGATTTTAACACCAAAAGCAAAAGCTCTTGTAAAAGAAGCTGCCCCCAATGTGATCAAAGAGCTGAATGAAAGAATGCAAAAGGCGAAAGAAAAGCAGTCATTAAAAAGAAGACAAAGACGCAAAAAAACCAAAGCGCCTAAGGCTGCAGCCAAACCGAAAAAGACACCACCTGCACCCAAAAAAGAAGCCAAAAAACCCGAAGTGAAAAAACGTGCACGTTCAACAACACGCACGAAAAAAGAGCCGAAGGAAAAAGTTAAAGCAAAAGCAAAATGAACATCGACATCTTAACGCTTTTCCCAGAGTTTTTCAAAAGCCCTTTGGAACAAAGCCTTTTAAAACGTGCGCAAACAAATGGCATTTGCTCAATTCAAGCACATGACATACGTAAAAACGCTCCACCTCCCCACTTCCAAGTTGATGACACATCTTTTGGCGGTGGCGCAGGCATGGTGCTCAAGCCAGAGCCTTTAAAAAAAACCATCGACGAATGCAGGAAAGAAAGTTCTAAAGTTATCTACCTTTCTCCTCAAGGCACTCCCCTTACCCAAGAAAAATGTGTGCAGC
>SDBV01001775.1_pt1 | contig 32265 bp, 16 predicted proteins | sample 2277081 | NCBI WGS metagenome assembly SDBV01 (sample SAMN10402039, study PRJNA504765) | marine sediment metagenome | isolation source: marine sediment core GS10_PC15, 223 cmbsf | place: Arctic Ocean: Southern Knipovich Ridge | collected 2010 | reverse complement strand
CTTAGGTCCTTTACAACCCAGTCAATTGGGTAAAATTCTGGATAGAGATGCGCAATATTTAAGGATTAATTTCCTTTCAAGGATGATCAAAACGGGAGAATTGGTCTATCGGTACCCGGACGAACGAGCGCATCCTCAGCAAGCATATAAAACACCTAATGAAGGTGGAGAATGAGGGCTATTTTATTGGCACGAGTGTCCTCTCGGGAACAGCAGGAAGGTATGTCAATTCCAGCTCAAGAACGGCGGCTTCGTGAGTATGCTGAGCGAAAAGGGCTCGTAGTAGATCCCACAAGTCTTCGCTATTACGGAATCGTCGACTAAAGGTACCCGGAAGGAGTTCCAGAAGATTTTGGATTTAATCCGCAGGTCTCGAGAACCCGTTGCCCTTGTTGCCGATACTATCGATAGAGTTCAGCGCAGTTTTAAAGAATCTGTCGTTCTGGAGGACTTTCGGAAAGAGGGAAAGGTCGAGATCCACCTCATCCGCGAGGGACTTGTACTCAACCTCAAGTCGAATAGCTCTGATATTTTGAGATGGGACATGGGCGTGATGTTTGCCCGGTCCTAAGTGTTGCAGTTGAGTGACAGTATCAAGCGGTCTATGGAAATCCGATTGCATTATCAGTCCTGACTTCACCTCTTACACCAACGCCTTCTTCTAGGGAAGATCCTCTACGTCTCCAAATGGAAAAATCTTTCAAACATATTATAATAAAATAAAATTAAACTTCTTGTTAAAATTATGTATATTTTTTGAATAAATACGAAGAGTTATCAGCCAAAATATTATGGTAGCTCAGACCCCTTCGTAAAGGTACACATAGATGTTGAGAGGGAGCACAAGCTCACTTTCCCTGTGTTTTATGATAAATCTCATGAATTTATTAAAAATAAACAATTTTAATGTATAATACTGTCAGTTAATTTTTTAAGGCCGTATGTTTAGAGTTGTCGGAGATTGGATTAGTAGTGTGCAAAGTAAGAAAGAGAGCTCCTTCTTGCAAAAAGAGGGGGAGAAGATTTCTGCCGCTTTGAAGGTAATGAAAGCTCTCTCTTCTCTCCCCTTAACCCTTGAAAAGGGGGGTGAAGAGCTTCTTCTTACCTGGGGTAAAGAGTTAAGAAAACTCGACTGGCACCAATTTGCCCTGATGCACGACGCCTCGATTATCCATAGAACCAAGTATGAAGGGGGGGAACTCACCGCCACACTGCAGGCTTGGCACCATGTATTTTCCCAATGGAGGGAGGGAGATGTCGGGTTGCTTGCGAAGAGACTCTCTAAACAACAGATAGAACACGTTATCAAGAAACTCGAGCAGGTATATCAATTCTATCAGCTTCGCCCAGAGAAGGTTAGAGAGTCCCTCTCTTATGAAAAGTGTGAAAAATACGCAGAAGCATTCCTGAAAGGGATTCGAGAGGAGCTCAAGAAGGGGTCGCCCATCTATCTCCCTCTTGGATATCGACACGGTTTAGGGAGTTATGGACATGTGATCATGACCAAAATCGTCCCTACAAAAAATGGGGTTTTAGTCTACTTGCTCAACCAAGGGTCTGGTTCAACTCTGCACCCTCCCATTACCTTTACCACAACCCAGGAGAGGATCTCGTACCAATTCTACCCGATTTTTGTTTCAAATGAGGCTTTCTTTGGTGATCTAGGGCTAGCTGCTTTTGGGCAGTTGATGAGATATTTAGCAGATCCACCTTCAATAGAACTTCCGGGGTATTGGGGGACTGATATTTACGACATTTTCCTCACCCTGGGAGAGGTCCAACTCGATGCTAAGGAGGAGTGGGAAAAGCGAACGACAAATTCCAAGGAAGATATCTGGACCTGTACGGCCCAAGCAGGGAAACTGGTGATCCGAGATCTTCTCGTTGATATGGGACTGGCCCGAGTGGAAATGGATCTCGTTTTTGCAAGTGCCAGGCTACTTGATCTCATGGCAGCTTTCCACGCCTACAGAGACGATCCTCAGGAAGAGTACCGCGTGCTTCTCCGTAGTGCTGCAGAGAAATTCGGGTTGGTCTTCAAGAAGCTTGAATTCCATTTTTCCAACCAGGAAAGACTTGGTGCTGCCGCCCTTCTCCACCGTATCATGGAGGAGACAACTCCCCCTTCTTTGGAAAAAAAAGTCGTAGAGTCTCTTCCCGATCCGAAAAACATTGTCATGAGAGGGTTGCCAAACTCCTTCCCCCTTATTGAGATGAAAGAGAACAAAGAAGCTCTTCATGCCAACGAGCAGTCTGCTGGCTTGTTTGATCCTCTGCGGATCGTAAAACCAGAATTCGCAGTGGAGACAATTGAGAGGGATCTCGAAAAGTGGGTAGTGGTCATGGAAAAGCTTCCGAATGAGAAGAGGCTCGCTTACCTCTACGACTGTACGCAAGTACTTCCGATTCCAGAGTATGAAGTCGGAGATGTATGGAGTAGATTCTCTACGCAGAAAGGGACAGGAGTTATGGCACATCTCCAGACTCTCTTGTCACTTGGAATAGGAGGTCAATCGGTATCTAACTTTTCAGATTACTTTACCATGACCTATTTCTCTATCCATACGATCTATACGATTGTAGACGCTCTTGCTAGAAAGAATCCGCACGCCAAACTCGATCGCTTTTGTCCCCCCTACCAACTTTACCTAGAAGATGTGGTCTATGGAGATTTTCTCCATATCCCTTTAGCGAAACAGAATAGAAGATATGAGGCGATTAGACTCTATTTTGCCAACGTGTCACAAGGCCGCTTCCCCATCTTTCCTGTTCAGGAGCTACTTTCTGTTGAGCAGTATTTCGAGGATCTTCGCTATGGGGGAAAAAACAATTGTACCACAAACCATGCCGACTATTTGCAACAACATCGCTTAAATGGGGGAGGCTCTCACCTCGCATTGTGGGTGAATCAAGAGTGGGCCTTCTACCCTGCCGAAGTTTCCACACTCTACTATGTGGCCACCCTCTCCCACACCCTTTTGTATAGGTGGGAGCAATTCCCCAAAGAGCTTCTCTTTGAGAGTGCACTGGATGTTAGAGGGAAGCCGGCCTTGAAAATGAAACTGGGCGAATTGCGATCGAAGGAGGAACTCATTTGGGAAGATGGATTTTGTCAGATGGGAGAGAAGGTGCTGCAATCTCGTTCGGGTTGTTTCGTTCGTGAGTTCTTTTTTTCCAGAGAGATTGCAACATGGCATGTCAATGATGCTGTTGTGGTGCGTATTCCCGAAGAGCATCAGAGCGATTGGCATCTCACAGAGCCTCTTATCCGTGATCTTCTCCGTATCACACGAAAAAGAAACCTGCAGGTCTATCTCGGGGCAGAGTGGATGAAGAGTCATCCTATTTATCTTGACAACGGGAATGTCCGTTTGGTGCTTGAGCATTGTCTCTTTGCTCCTGGTTTGTTAGCAATGGCAATAGAAAACGAGCCGACCTTTCCTCTCCATCTAAGAAAGATCATTGCAGATTCTCTCGGGTTCTACCGGTCAAATCCCTCCCACTACAAAACCATCCTTTTTTTGCTACGGGTGGGGGTGTCGCTCGAGACATTTTTCTCGGAACAGGGTGGGCAAGCGGAGGCATTGTCCTTTTATGGACAAGAGCTCCAAACTCTTTCTCAAAAAATAGAAGAGGAAGAACCCAAAGAGGTAGTTCTGGCAGAACTCTTCTTCCATAAGCTCTTTCTCGACCTTCATAAGGAGAGCCATTCAAGAGAAGAGATAGAGGATCTTGTCTTTTGTTCTTTTCAGATGCAAGCCCATGTAAAACGATTTTCCTATGATGAGAAAGCCCCTTGGATTGTCGATGAAATCCCAGCTTTGTATCGAGATTTTTTGTATGCCAATCGAGAAGCATGCTCGGATCAAGAGACGATTTTGTCCGTTTGTTCTCGCATTCTTTGCCATTTTTTTAAAGAGGAAGAGGAGAATCAAAACTTTTCAGGAGAGTTTCCCTATTTCACAAATGGCAAAATCTGGATCGACCTTCTCCACCAACAGATCCATGATCCTTCAAAAGGGTTCCTAACTTTTCCTTCGGAGTTATCTCCTCACAGAATCGCCTCTCTTCTGGAGCAGCACGGAGGGGAGGGATCCATTTGGCAAAAAGATGGGGTCTATAGATCCAAGGATGGAAAAGTCCTCTTCAATTCGGACTTAAGTATCATCGAAAAAGAAATCGTATTTCGAGGCGATGCAAGATGGAGCTCTCTTTACAATTTTTCTTCAACCAAGATCGATCCTCTCGGTTGTGGATTTCTCGAGCATTGGGGCAAGCTCGACTGGATCCATTTTACTTTGCGTGAGAAAAAAGAGGGAGATCCCGACATTCTCACCTTTGAGAAGGGGGCAAAATTCCCTTTTTTGCGGATCGATTATCGGGAAGATGAGGTCGAAATGACCAAGTTGGATGAAGGAGGAGAGTCTCTTCCTATTCAACTCGTTCACATGCAAAATATTGCTAAAGAACACAAAGAGCTTCACAAAATAGCAAATCTCTTTGCGGAACCAGGGGAGGTGGTCTGCTTTGTCAACACCCAAACTGGGGTAATTGAAGAACTCAATTTCTACCTTCATGACCTCCATTTCGTTCGAAAAAAGGAGGGGCTAGCTTGTCGGCAACATCCAGGATTTTACCTTCTCACTGGACATACCCTAGAAGAATTGAATCACTACTCTGCTGTTCTTGTACTCTCCGATGGGAATGGAGAAGGGAGGGTCTTTATTCCAGGTTTCGATTTGCAAGTGAGCTCTGATCCCTTTTCTCGAGAGGTGTTTCCTAAGGTGGAAAAAAATAATACGAAGATCTTTTCCTATGAGCTTGATCCAAGAGATGGAAGTCTCCTCTCTCCCTCTTGCGCCGCAAATTTCTATCTAGCCTATCTGTTGAAAAGGCAAAGAGATTACGAAAAAGCCCTTCGGTATGCCTCGAAAGCTCTCCGGCTTCCTGAGAGCAAGAGAGAAGCGTTTTTTTGGGTAAGTTATTTTAGAGCCATCGAAGACCCCTCTCCCGCCTCTTTCGCCTTCAACCTCCAGATTCTCCTGAAGGTGATTGAACAAAGAAGCCTCCTGCAAGAGGAGGAGCTACAAGAAGCAGAGACAGTCCCGTATATGGAAAAAGAGCTGATCTCGTGGACGGTTCAGGTCTTTTCAGGGTATCTGCGGATGTTGAGTAGGGAGGATCTCAGCTCCATCCCAAGGGGCTTGCGCCTCTCGAAGGGGGAGGAGAAACTGATTCTTTTCTATCTCAAAAGAAAAAAGAAAGAGCTTCCCCAACTTCTCCAAATCCGATTGGATCTGCTCACTCGTAAAGGGGGGGAAATGACGATCTCGATTGGAGAAAGAGAGGTCTTGCTTCGACCGAAGAAATTGATGAAACTCTTCTCGATTGAGGAGCTTTCTTGCTCCCTCTCCGACTATGCTGATTCTTCTGAAGAAACTAAAGAGAGGGAAACTGACGTCTATGACCCAATCGCTCCAAATAGTATTCGGTTCGCACCAAAAGAGGTTGTAAAGAACTTTCCCAGACTCTATGAGTTGGCAAGGAAAGTTCCCCATGATAGAAAAGACCCCTTTGACTTTACTTTACTTGCTCTTCTTTCCACTCCATACTCTCAATTTGGTTGGGGAAAAGAACTTTCTCATCTCCTCTTCTATGTCCGACACCTCTCCCTTTTATTTACAGACCTTCCTCTAGATGAGGAAGTGCCCCTCGAGGGGCAGAAAGCATGTTTGCAAAAGATCATCAAAACGCTTTCCTCTTGGGCCAAAGAGAACGACTCTGCGGATATTCTTGAACAGATCACAAATTCCAAGGGGGTCTTTCCCTACACTGCAGACATTCTGATCAACTATCCAGAACCTCCACACCCCCACCCCATTCCGAGAGAGCAAAAAGAGGCTATTGATTTCTCTTCTCCCTTTACCGTAATTGGAGTCAAACTCTTCAAAAAAGAGAGTCGCCCGCTTACTTATCAACCATTCTCTATGGATAAACGAAAGGGAGTTTTAGAAAACGAGCAAATCTCTTTGTTTGAAGAGGGCTTTCATCAATTAGGGGGAAAAGAAGAAGTCTCTTATACCCTAAAGTCTCAGAATCTACAGGGGACGAAAAAAAACCTTAAAACGGAAAGAAAGGCTCTTAACAAAGAGCTGAGAAAACGAAGAAAAAAGATCCACTCTGTTCTCAACGGGCCATACCAAGCGGGAAAGGGAGCCTTCGCCGAGAAACAGCTCCAAGACCAGGTCGAATTCTTGTTTGCTCTTGAGAGTAGGCAAGCAGAAATGCTTCTTCCCGAAAAGGTGATGAAAGAGGGGATCTTGAAAAACGACCTCAATTTCTGGAAGGATCATCGTCCCCATTTAACGGAACAAGAGGTTTTAGCAGTGGTTGAGGATGTGAAAAGCTATTACCATCTCCTTGTCCTCTATGAAATGGCAAAAGAGGGGCACCTTCTAACTAAAGAACTTCTAAATGATCCTGAGCAACCAGAAAAGGCCCACTCTCTTGCTACCCTTCTTCACTACGAATTCTCCTATGACCCCTCTCTTTATCCTGAGATTGCCTATATGAAGATCAAAACTGGGAAGCTCCCTCGAAAAGAACAGATTGAGATCTATCTTTGGGTCTGTGAAGGGATGGAGAGGGGAGAAAACCGCCTCTTTCAACTACATGCAGGTGGAGGAAAAACCTCGTTTCTCACCCCCCTACTGATGTTACGAGCAAGAATGTTTGGATATCTCCCTGCCTTTGGATCGACTCAGGCGATCTATTCGGTTGACAAGGAGAACCTTGGGAAACAAATTGGAGAGCTTGGATTCAAGCTCACCTATCTCGAAGTGGGGATGCACATGAAGCTTAAGGCTAAAGATCTCCAGCATATCTTCAACCAACTGCGCATCTATAGAGACCAGGGTGATGGGCTCATTCTCACACCCCAAATCGTCTATACCCTCCACCTCCTCTACCGCTTTGCTGCCTTAAAAGAACAAGATCTAGAAAAAGTGAAATGGGCAAGTCTCATTTTAGCATTTTTTAAGAAGCGGGTCTTCTTACTCTTGGACGAGTCACACCGGAACCTCGACGCGTTAACCCGGGCGATTTATGGAGTGGGAGAAAAAGAGTATCTCCCAGAAAAAGAGCAAGAGCTTTTCCTAGCCCTTATGAAGCCTTTGCTGGGGCTTGAGAGGGTGGTATGTGGCGACAAAAGAGAAGTGGCAGATGTGCTCAACATGAAAGAAAATAGCCAGGGGCTTCCCCCAAAAGCCGATCTTCTCCTCGTACGAAAGACTTTGGCCCGCCACATGCTGAATTCTCCACTCTTAGAAATTCCCCACAATGAGAGAGAGGCGCATCTCGCCTACTGGACGGAAAAAAGGGGAGAGATACCCAGCAGCTTGGTTCAACTAGGCAAATCTGCTCATGAAAAAGCCGATCTGATTGCCCTTACCCGCTATTTTCTCCAAGATCTTCTTTCTCAGGTGATCGAGAGTAGGACTGAGCTCGATCACGCCCCTTCGATCTATCCCGATGAGGAATTTGATACTCCCCGCCATCACAAAATACCCTCCACAGCCCAGTTTGAGGACTCTTACAGAACTCTTGCCCTCTCAATCAAGGGGACATACCACCGAGGTCTTTCTCTTGTCCAAGTGACCAAACTCCTCATCAAGCTCCTTGAGTCTGATCGTCGCGAGCAAGAGCAGGTACCGGAGCGCGAAATCACCTCTTTTGGAGAGAAATTCCGGAGTTGGGTAAAGGGGACCTCTTTTGCTGGACAGGAGCTTCGTGATCTCAATCTTAGTCACTTCTCCCAAACAGAAGAGCTTATCAAAGTTCTAAAAAAACACCCCTCAGTGATTGAGGAGTACCTTCTCAAGTTCATCCTCCCCGACATCGCAAGTTCTGATGCCCAGCTCTATGTCACCCCGGTCCATTTGCTCCATACCTTTGCCCAATCGGTCTCCTTTTCGGCCACTCCGTATCTCTCAGCCGTCTATCCTCGTCTCATCAAATCTTTCAAGTACGACCCCACATTTGAGGCCCATGTGGTGGCGGAATTCTCTCTAGAGAAAAACCAAACCTACCTCTTTCCAAGTACTGCAGAGCCAGCTTCCTTTTTCGCATGGCTCGAAGGAGAGCAAAGTGTGATTTTCGAAGAGACAACGATCTTAAACGACCCAGGAGGCTTTTTTTGCGATTATCCCAACGAGGAGGTAGCAAAAGCTTGGCTCTCCTCTAATCCCAAACTCGATGGGGTGGTCTATTTCAAGGAGGCTCGCTCCCTTTCTGTCGACACGAAGCAGACCATCTCTCTTCTACTCCGAGGGGCAAAAGAGGTGATCGAGATCCAGGGGAGCGATCTCAAGCGGGAGTTAGAGAAAAGAGACTTGAAGTGGGAGTCGATAAGACTGGGAAGCTACTACGATGCTGCCCATACAGAATCGACCGATATCCCCCAAAAAGCCGATGCTAAGATGCTCCTTTTCGGGGGAGATTCCCTCACCTACTCCCACTTGATCCAGGCCTTGATGCGAGCGAGGGGATTTCTTGATCCCAAGCAGGACCAAACAGTTTGCTGGGTTTTTCATGTGGATCTTGCTGTCACAATTCATCCGGAAAAAGAGCTCAGTGGGGCAAAGATTTTCGTGTGGACCCAAAAAAATGAAGTGCGCGAAATGAAAAAGCGGGTGATTTTGGCTGCCTACCAAGAGATCTCATTTCAAATTGAAGCCCTTGCGATGGAAGAGATCCAAGCTGCGCTAACAGAACCAGAGCAACAAATCGCTTTGATGAAGAAATATGCAGGGGGTCTTCTCGAAAAAATCCCCCACGACCCCTTTGGAAGATATGGAGAGCCGACCACCTACGAACAGACTGTAAAAGTCTTGACCCACTTTGCAAAGAGGTTCTACAAACGGTTTGGCTATCCGATTGCCTACGAAAAGAATCAGGAGCTGAAGAGCAAGGTAAGAGAAATCTGCGAGCAAACAGCCAAGATTCTTGAGCGGATCCCAACCCAAATCAACAAGAAAATCTCTTCTCAGATCGAGCAACAAGAGTCGAAGATCAAGCGGATGACCGAAAAGCAAGAGTACCGTCCCCGCCCCTTTGATCCCCTTTCGATAGAGGGGGTCTACGGGAACTTTGGGATTGAGAACCCGAATTATCCAGAATGGTCAAGGCAACTCCAGACATCTAGAGTGATCTTTAAGAGTAAAGGGTTAACAGAACATTTGCACTTTGAAGAGAATCAGTTGCGTACGGCAAAAGAGTCGGGAGTCGCCTTAAATGAAAAACTCCTCAAACCAATCGACTTTTTCCTCATCATCCACCATGACGGAAAGAGATGGGCAGTGGCGGTCACAAATGAGATCCAGGCCACTCACATAGATACCTTAAGGAAAACCATCCAGAATGGTCGTATTTCTCATAGCGCCTTTCTCGTCACCTCTGAAGGGACTTTGGTCCAAAAAGGGACCGGCTCTCTCGCCCCTCCAAATGGACTTGTTCAAGAGGTTTTAGGCTCCCAGTGGTTCCAGGATCTCATCATAGATGCGGCTCTCCTCCGCGGACAGGTGCGCCACCCTGATCGCCTCCTTGAGCGACTCAAAACCTGGGACCACTTCCCCGACTTTTGGAACCGAATTGTCGAGGCGCAACCGAATCCTGAAACGGCAAACCAATATGCCATCACCCGCCTCCTCCCAAAAAACTGATGTGACTTCACCCCTTTTAGGTCATGAGTCTTTGGGGGATTTCTAACCGTGTTTTACGTTTTTTTTGGTGTTTTAATAAAAAATTAATCTTTCTGTGGTATAATTACGCAATAAATTTTTAAGGCTGTGATGTTTAGTAAGATTTTCGAGGTATTTTCACCCCCAGCGCTTCCCGATCGGGGGATTTTGGAGAAAAAGGGGGCGGGTCTTTATCAGGAGTTGGTGGTACAAAAGGGGGCTTCTGAAAGGGATCAGCAACTACTTAAATTTGGGAAGAGCCTCTTAAAAGAGTGTCGAGGGTGGGGGGCTGTCGAATGGAGGCAGTTTGCTCTGATGCACGATGCCTCAATCATCGGCGATACGAAGTATGAAGGGGGGGAGATTGGGATTAGCCTTGAGGCATGGAGGGCGATCTTCTCCTTATGGAAAAAGGGTAAAGGACATTTTCTTGCACCCAAAATCACACTAAAGCAGACCGATTTGGTCCTTGAAACGCTGGCCACAACGCGCCACTTTCAAGGGCTCCGCCCCTGGATAGGTCCTACCTTAATGAACCTTCCGAAGCTTCCCAGCTGGTTTCGGGAAGGAGAAATTTCTAGGGGACATTTAGAGGATCTTTCCAAGACGTTTTTGCGTACGATTCAAAAGGAACTGGAGAGGAAGGGGCAAGTCTATCTTCCTCTAGGATATCGACATGGTGTAGCAAGCGATGGGCACGTCTTGATCTGCAAGATTGTGCAGCGAGAAGGATTTATCACCATCCACCTACTCAATCAAGGGGATGGGGTGTCTGATCACCCTCCTGTCTCTTTTACGACAACCCAAGAGCGGATCTCCTACTCCTACTACCCGATCAAGATTGAGGATAAGGTCTTTTTTGGGGAGATGGGGGAGGTCCTATTCTGTCACCTCCTTCGGTATGTCACAGATGCTCCTCACCCTCAGATTAGGAATTACCACGCTCGGGATCTCTACGACTTATTCAAAGTTCTCGGAGAGGTCATCCCCGATCTTGGTCGAAATCCAGAGAGGTTTGCAGTGAATCCCCAGAGCACAGGGAATTGCTCTGAAAAGGGAGTAAAAAATATCGTCCGGGATCTTCTTCTTGATGCAGGTCTCTCGCTTGAAGAGTTGCAAGTCATATTTTGCAATGCCCATCTCTGCTCTCTTGTGATGGGGTACCACTCCTATTTGGGAGATAGTAGAGAGGTTACGAGGGTGCTTCTCCAAAATGCAGCACGAGAAAGTGGCTTTTTATTCCAAAAACTCAAAGGCACTCTTTCTAAGGAAGAAGTCGGGGTAGTCACAGCCATTTTGACGGTAGTTCTTGATGAAACAGAAAGGGTGCCCCCTCCTCTAGAAGTAAACAGATCTGGGACTCTTAAATCAGAGACTCTCGAGCGGATCAGGCAGGAGCTTCCTCAGCCAAAAAAAATTGTTGATAAAAATGATCTTCCTACCAAGTTTCCTCTGGAGCATGACTCTCTTATCCAAAGTGTTGAGGAGTGGAAGATCGAGGAAATCAAGCGGAGACAACTGCAACAAAAGGAGATGAAAAAACAACCACTCGTACGAGTATATACCCCTCCTTCGTTTTCTCTTGAGACGTTTCTAGACACGATACAAAAGTGGAACCAAAAACTTCTTGACCTCCCAGCAGGGATGCGTTTCGCGTTTATGTATGAAGCAATTTTTACCCTCCCCATTCCCCATGGAAAAGAAGAGAGTGTATGGGACGCCCTTTCCATTGAAGAGGGAAGAGCTCTCCTTCCTCATCTGCAGACATTTCTCCTAAGAGGATGCCAATCATACTGTCTACAAAATAATACATGTATTGAGCATTTCTTAGCGCATCATACCATTTATGCCATTGTTGATCAGCTCTCTCGGCAAAACCCTGCTACCAAATTAGAAGGGTTTGCCTCCCCATTTCCAGATCTCTCTAAAAAGATTCGCGTTCTTCCTGATGGAAGAGAAAATATCCGGTATACCCAGATTAGAGACTACTTCTCCTCCAGGATCAAGCAGGCAGGAAAAGGTGTGATTTTTCCAGCTTACTCCCAAATAGAGTTTGAGAAGGGGTATGATGACCTCAAAAAACAAGGAGGGCGATCCCAAGTTACCAACCATATCCGCTATTTACTCCAATTTTTCAAAGGGACCTCACAAGTCTCACTTGATCAGCTTGTTTCTTTGATGTGCGATTTAGAGGGAGACCAGCTTCCAAAAGAGGTCTATTATCTCTACTACTTTGCCTCATTCATTCAAGAAGATCCATCATCTGATCATGTAGCAAAATTTTATCTATCATCCATACCAGAATTCTTACGTTTTCGTAAAGAGTTGAACAATCAAAAAAAAGTTGTATTGACTCCAGAGAGGTTTGAGAATAAGGAGCCCAGATTGTCTCCCCAATACATGAAAAGCTTTGATGATCTTGCAGATGTAAGCCACGCCCGGGATTTCTGTGATTTTTTGCAGTCTGCTGAGATTAAAGCGTATACTACCAATGACGCCGTTTGTAATCGACCTGGCTATGCAGGGAGAGGTCTACCCGAGGCGATCGTGCGCGATCTTTTGCGTATCACACGAAAAGAGAATCTGATGGTAGGGCAAGCTCTTGACTGGGTAGTAAACCATTTTTTCTATCTCTTTTCTAGTGAGGTCCAAGAGACTTTACTCTACTGTTTTTTAGCTCCTGGTGTTCTCTCAGGTGCTTTAGAGCAAGAACCGTCTCTTATTTTCCCTTTGCGGAAGATGATCAAAAATGGACTGATTTACTTAGGGGAGTCTCCTGATAAGTCTCAAGAGACTCTCTTTCTCATCAGCTTGGGAGTCTCCTTTGAACTTATCTACAAACAACTATATCCCAATACTTTGAATAATAAAATCTTGAAGGAGTATTATACTCTTATTCCAACTAAAAATCTGATTTTTGAGATAAAGCATAAAAGGCTGCAATATATCATCCAGCTAGAGCGTACTGATCTAGAGCCTGAGGCAATAGAGCACTTATTCTATGTACTACATGATCACTATCAAGATAACAAATTCTTCGGACTATGGCTTCAAAAATATAGTGAGCATCTCTCTTCTCAGGAATTTATCAATAAGATCTGCATCCATTTTCTTCCTACAAACAATGTACGTCTTCTTATTGAGGAGGTTCATAAACAGGGGTCGCATTGGAATGGAATTTTTCCTGAGTTCAGCTGTGGACCCTATCACTTCAATATTGAGACAAGGGAGTTTCGTCATGAAAAGAAGGGGTATATCGATCAAAAAGGGTGGAGGGAGCAGAGTTGGGTAAATATATGTGGTTCTTATGCTCTCTCATATTTGATTCGGGAGGCTCGTCTAAAGCAGGATATAAAATGGGAGGTCGATACAGAGAAAGTGAGCGAAGATGGGACGCTAAAGCTGCAGGCCACCAAATATGGTCTTAAGGGGGAGAGAAAGCTTAAGATCCAAGGGGAAGAGAAATGGATGGAGATCTATAGCTCTGATTATCAAATCATCCGCCCAGCGCTTTCTCAAGCTTTTTCTAATGAGAGAAACAGCCTTGCCTTCTATGTCCCTTTGGAAAGGAAAGCGGGAGATCCTGAAGTCTGGATCTATGATTTACATCGCGATATTCCTCTCTACCGAGCCGATTCTCAAGAGGGGTCATTTACCTTAACTCTAGTGGATCAAGAGGGAAATGCCACTGGAAAGCAGAAGGCAAACATGGCTCCACTCGAATCAATTATGAGGGAGACAATAGGAACCATTCTTGATCATCCACTTGCAAAACATCTTCAAAGTTTTGTTTTTCCAGATGATATTGACTGTATCATTGACTCAAAGTTGGGACAACTCGAGACTCTCTATTTCTTTGTCAGAGATCCAGGGAATTCCAACGAGCAACAGGTTACTTTTCGACGAGGGAAGTATGGTTTCCAATCGGTGCAATATCCTGGATTTTATTTGACTGATCTGACAACCCTCCCGGAGCTCAATAGGCTAGAGGGGGGGCTCATATTGGAAAATCCCCAAGGTGAAAGGCGTCTTTTTCTTTGGGGTAGACCTTTGTTTGTTGAGGCACACGATTTCTCACGCGAAGTGAAGGCAGATAGAGCAGATAGAGAAAACAAAGGTAGGCTCCATGTGTACGAGGTTGATCCGATTAGCCATACTCTTCTTTCCCAGGACAATCTTGCCAATCTCTATTTATGTTACATCTACAAGATGCAAAAAGAGTATGAACAAGCCTTTTTCTACCTCAAGAAAGTGGCCTCTATCGATTCGATTCCAGCAGAGGACTTGAGCCGTTTTCCTCAAATAAAAGACAGCTCTCCCTCCTCCTTAGCATTTAACATGAAGCTCATTTACAGGGGCATCGAGTCGTACTGCCAGCTAAGTGAAAAAACAATCACTAACAGGAGAGATCCTTCGCAACTAGCGAAATCTGGAAGACATTTTTCATGGAATTGGGCGATTTCTGTGTATACCGACTATCTACGCGCAACAAGTCGAGAGGAGCTAAGCGCAATCCCTAAAACTCTTCGTTTGAGTAAAGGGGAAGAGAAGACGATTCTTAGCTACATGAAAAGGAGGGTCGATAACCTCCCTCAGCCTTTGGTGATTCGTTACGATCTGTTGACCCGGATGGGAGGGAAAATGGAGATTTCGATCTCAAAAAAGCAGGTCCAAACAGCTCCAAGGGCCTATTCTCATCTCTCCACAACCAGACTTCGTTTTGAAAGTAGCGTTGGACCCACTCTTCTAAACACTCGGAAGGGACAAAGCGAGCTCAACGTTTTTGCTCCCTATCCAGTCCAGGTAAGTGATTTTGCGCTCCATCTCCATTTCCCTACTCTCTATAAGCAGGCAAAACATGCAAAGCTTGGCGGGCTAGACCCTTTTGATCTTACCCTCGTAACCATTTTACAACAAAACTCTTCTCTAGGTACGGTGCTGTTTTGCGTCCGCCATTTTCCTGAAAAATACACAGACCTTACATTTGACAATCCTAAAGACAAGGTGCCAACGCAGAATACGTGGGAGGAGATTACAGACAGGACGCTAGAAATCCTCTCTTCAAAAGAGGGGAAAGAGTATCTCGAGAAGTCTAAGAATCAAGAGGTCACCTTCGATTATGAGCGTACTCTTTATCTCTCGCTACCAAATCCCGAATCTCCCCCTAACTTTCAAGAGACTATCCGAGGGAAGAAGCTATCCTTAGCTCCACTTGCTTTTTGTATTGGTAGATTTTGTTCAAAAGAAGAACGCAAGGTATCTCCATCACAAGTTGAGATCAAGTCTCCCAGAAAAGCCAGCTCCCTTGAGAGAAGTCTCTACGGGAGTTTTGCGCAGGGGCGAAAAGAAATCCCCCTTTCTCGGACCATCTACCATGTCGCTTCACAAAATCTGGATACGACAAAAGACAAACTCGAACAAAAACTCTCAACTCTCCAAATAGATCTCCAAGAAAGAAGAAAAACACTCCTTGCTCGATTAAATGCCACCCATCTCACTGGGAAAGAGAGGATAGATGTGGAGGGGGTCAGGAGAGAGCTCGAATATAAGCTCGGTACTCAAACACACCAAACTCTCCCTCTTCTACCTGAGACGGTAATGAAAGAGGGGATTTTGCGAAATGATGCCTCTTTCATACGGAAACACCGGCCCTTATTGACTCAAGAAGAAGAGAGGGAGATCTACGCTCATGTGAAAGAGTACTACTACGATCTGATGGTCCTCTCGATGACAAAAGAGGCTCTTGGCCTTGCCAAGAAGTGTAACATGGACCCAAACAATTCTACACTGCAGCGGAATCTTGCCACTCTTCTCCATTACGAATTCCCCAATGATTTCGATCCATATGAGTACCCTGAAATCGCCTACTTCAAAGTCACAAATGGGAAGCTCCCACGAGAGAGGCAACTCGAGCTCTATCTTTGGGTCTGTGAGGGGATCGAGAAGGGGGAGAATAGACTCTTCCAGATGTCAGCTGGAGGGGGGAAAACCTCCTTTCTCACCCCCTTGATTATGCTCCGGGCCAAAAGCAAAGGGTATCTCCCCGTTTTCTGCTCGACCCAGTCGATCTATCCGATTGATAAGGCAAACCTCCACACGACTTTAAAAACGTTAGAAGAGAGACTTGCTCTTCTAGAGGTGGGGATGCACATGAAATTGACCGTCTCTGATCTTCAGTTCATCTTCGATCAGCTGCGGATCTATCGTGAGGAGGGGAGAGAGTTAATCGTTACCCCGCAGATCATCTACTCGCTCCATCTCCTCTACCAGTACGCCGCATATCAGGAAAAAGATGAAGAGAAAGTGAAATGGCTCAGTCTGATCCTCGCTTTTTGGAAAAAAAGAGTTTTTCTTCTCCCCGATGAGTCGCACAGAAATCTTGATGCGTTAACACGGGCGATTTACGGGATCGGATCGGTCGATTTTCTCCCCAAAAAGGAGTTCCATCTTTTTGTCGATATGATGAAACCCCTTTTGGGTGTGGAAGAGGTCTTGTGTGAAGATAACATAACAGTTGCAGAGAAGGGGAGATTGCAGAAAAATACCCAAGGGATTGCCGGTCCTTCTGAGATTGCGGCAGTCCGCACGGCTCTTGCTCGTTATATGATGGGCTCGAAATGGTTGAGGATCCCACCTGATGCGCAAGAAGCATTTCTCTCCTACTGGACAGATAAAAAAGCTCCCAAGCCAGAGATTCTTCGCAAATGGGGAGAAGGAGAAGAGAAAGAGAGAGCCGATGCGGCCGCTCTTGTCCACTATTTCCTCCTCTCTCTTCTTCCGCAGATCATGAAGATGCGGACAGAGCTTGACCACGCCCCTTCTGTCTATCCAGAAGAGGAGTTTGATGCCCCCTGCCATCACAAAACCCCTTCCACGGCCCAATTTGAGGATGTCTACCGGGCCATTGTTCTTTCGATTAAGGGGACCTTCCACCGTGGTCTTACGAAAAAACAGGTCCATTCTTTACTCAATAAGCTGCTCCGCAAAGATCGGGAAGAGCAACCGCATACTCCAAGTACCATGGTAACCTCTACAATGGCAAGATTCAGAAAGTGGATGGAGGATCAGGAGATTTCGATTCGAAAAATCTCTTTTGGGGACCACTCAAAGAAGTGGGAAAAAGTGTATGAAAAATTGCGCTTCCATCCAAAAGCGATTGAAGCCTATCTTTTAGACTCGATCCTTCCCAAAATCGCCCACCCAAATGAACTCCTCACGACAACTCCCACCCACATCCTCAACTCATGTGCCCAGTCGGTCTCATTTTCAGCAACTCCCTATTTCTCCCAGTGTTATCCGCAGAAAATCGATGCATTTTCCTACGACCGGGCATTTGAAGCCCAGGTCGTTCTTGAGTACTGCAAACAAGAGAATCAAGACTACCTATTTCCACAAGAAACCGACCCAAAGCTCTTTTTTCCTTGGCTCGCTGAAGAGAATCCTGATCTTTTCAAAGAGGTCGAAGTCTTGATTGACCCAGGAGGGTTCTTTTGCGATCATTTAAACGAAGAAATAGCGCGCACCTGGCTTGAATCGAATCGGGATCTTGATGGAGCGATCTACTTCCAGCAAGGGAATGCTCTTTCTGTCGACCGAGATGAGAAGATCTGTCTCCTTCTCAAAAGAAACAACAAGATCAGATCGATCTTGCTTGAGGGGAATCAACTCTTGCAGGTTTTAAAAGAGCAAGGGTGCGATTACGCCTCTCTTCGGATTGGAACCTTCTACGATGCAGCCCATACTGAATCGGCCGATATCATCCAAAAAGAGAAGACAAAAGCCCTCGTCTTTGGGGGAGACACCCTCACCTCCTCCCACCTCATACAGGCGATCATGCGTTTGCGGGGTTTCCTCGACCCAGAGAGGGACCAAACCCTTACCTGGGTCTTCCAGAGTGATTTAGCGGCGAAAATTAGGAAGAGAAAGGCATTTTGTGGGGAAACGATCTATGCGTGGACCGTCAAAAATGAAGTGCATGAGATGAAAAACCGAGTCATTCTTGCCGCCTTCCAAGAGATTTCCTACCATGTCGAGAGAATTGCTTGGGAGGAGATCGAAGAGGCTCTTCAAGATCCGAAAAAGCAGATGGAACTCTTTGAAAAATACAGAGGAGGCTTTTGCCAAAGCTCACCCCGCGATCCGTATAAGAGGTATGGGGAACCAGAGGCTCTTCTTCCCACTTCCGAGGTTCTCTGGAGCTACGCAAAGCAGGAGTATGTCCGTTTCGGATACACCTCCTCATTATACGATTTAAAAAACGGCTCTTCTGACGATTACTCCATGTTCACAGAGATGGACTTCTCATTTGTGCTTACCTGTTCAAAAGCGCAAAAGGAGCTTATTCCTGCAATTGAGAAGATTGTCTCCGAAACAGAGAAGATCATTCCCCAGATAGCGACAAACATCCATAACAAGGTCTCTCAAGAGGTAGAACAGCAAACCCATGTCCAAAGAGAGGTTGAAAAAGAGCAGTACCGTCCCCGCCCTCGCGATCCCCGCTCTGCTGCCCAAATCTATGGCACCCTTAGTATCAAAAAGCCTGAATATCCAGATCATTTACTTAGAGAAGTTCCTTCTAGGAAAGTATTTGATCAGTCCCGTTTGACGGAGAGGCTCCACTATGAAGCCAATCAACTCCGTACTGCCAATGAGGGGAGCGTCTCTATGGGAACACAGTATCTCAAGCCGATCGATTTCTTCCTCATCATCCACTACAAAGGTCAAGTGTATGCCGAGGCAGTATGTAATGAGATTGTCTCTGCTTTCGTAGGGACCCTTGGGAAAGAGATCGTCAACCGGGAGGTGAAACACACCGCCTTTATCCTCACCGCCGAAGGCCATCTCTACAGAAAAGGAAAAGGGGTCCTTGCTCCCTCCGAAAAAATCGTTGGAGAAGTACTTGAATCAGAATGGCTCAAAGATCTTGTGATCGATGCTGCTCTTCTCAAAGGAGAGGTGCGCCATCCTGATAGGCTTAAAGAGCGGATTGCTAAGTGGCCCGATTTCCCCAAATTTTGGAGGAGAATTGTCAAATCACTTCCCAACCCCGAATCTGCCAACGAGATCATCATCAAAAAGATCCTCAAAGAGCTCAAGATCCCGATGGAGAAGGAGGATTTTGGCTATTAGAGGAGGCGAATCTTAAGGGTCTCTCTCTCGATTCTTAACCGCGAAGGACGCAGCGAAGAGATCGGAGCTAACTAGATGTCTAGTAGGGCAATTGTTCTCGAAAAACCGAAAGAAATAGAGGGTTTTGTAGAAAAAAAGCTTGATTATTTAATGACGAGAATTTTATAATGTTCTTATAAATATCACAGGAGCCTTTGAAAGTAAGGAACCTGAAACCAAATAAAGGAGAAATTTATGTCTTGTTGTCCTGTACCCTTCACAGGAACTGTTGTTCCCTCTCTTCTCAAATCAAGCAAGAGCGAGAAGATTTATGTCAAAAAAGGAATATTAACTCCTGCTACAGGAAAAATTAGTCTTCCTGCTGTGATCGTTGGGGTTGCGGCAGCTGCGATCGGAGGCCTGATGATGGCAGGCATTTTGCCCGGTATTGGCACGATCGGGACTTACGCCCTCCTCGGAGGAGGCGGTGCCTGCACTTTAGGCGGGATCGTTCTTCTAGCCCTCGCCCACCGCTCAGCCAAAACCTACAATGACAATGTCTCTGGCTTTGGTGGCTTTGGTGGCTTTGGCTCTGGTAGCGGAAAAGGAAGTATTCATAATGATGCTATTACTGGTAGCAACGATGGCGCTAGTAATAATAACAATAAACGAAATGATTTAGGAAATGGAGTAGGGACTTCTGGAAAACGCGATGAGACCCTCTAATCACTTTGTTTGTGAGTGAGTTGAAGAGCCCTTCCTTGTGGAAGGGCTTTTTTTATGCATCTGTGAGACCGTTGAAAAATTCAAAACCTGATTCAGAGGACAAAGGTGGACTTTATTTTGAATAGATGATGTCCAAAATTAATTTTAGTTAATCTACACGATTTAAATACCATAAGCAATTGTTTTTCAAATATCTGCGCGGTTCTTTTGGGGATTTTGCTTCCAGTTGGACGATCGCGAGCGAACATAGTATAGGTGCATACAGGGAGCGAGCGATCGTTCAAATGGGAGCAAAATCCCCAAAAGTCCACCCCTACTTGAGTTTTTCAACGGTTGAGAGGTAGAGGGAGGTGAAGAGGAGAAGGGTGAGGATGAGGAAGCCGGCGGCGGAGAGCATGGGGAAGGTGATGGGGCCAAGGCCGATGAGGCTTTTCTCGGAGCAGCTGGGACCGCTGCCGCAGATGTCGATCCCTCCCCAGCTGGGGATCTCTTGGATGCAGATCTGGTAGAGGGCGATGAGGAGCCCCAAGATCGATTGGGGGAGGAGATAGGGGGCAATCCCATGGAACCCGCGGTAGGCAGCGATTCCGAGGCTGAAAATAAGGGGGAAGAGGCAGATCCTTTGGTACCAGCAGAGGTGGCACGGCTCTTTGTGCATGATATCGCTGTAGTAGAGGCTGATCAGGGTCCCGACGCAGACGAGAAGCCAGGCGAAATAGAGGGTGTAGCGATGGGCAATCCTCACTTGTTCTTCTCCTTTTCGAGTTCATGATCGATGAGCCCTTTGATCGCTGAGTAGGAGAGGTCTTGGACCGGGATCCCGTTTACGTAGAGAGCTGGAGTCCCAATCACGCCACCCATCAGCTTCCGTGCATAGGCGTTATTCTTCTCGATCCGGACTCGGTAGGTCTCTTTTTCGATGCAGGTTGCCAGCTGCTTGGGGTTGATAGCGGGTGAGGTTCCCTTCGCAAAAGAGAGGAGGGTGGGGAGGGTGGCCCAATCTGCATGCTCATCGGGCTTCTGTTCGTACATATAGTCTAAGTATTCGAAAAAGAGGGGAGCATTGGGGTAGAGAGGGTTCTCGTTGTAGACACAGAGGAGGGCAACGGCTGCCGGCATCGATCCGTGGATAAAGGAGAGGGGGACGAGGGTGTATTTCACCTTGTTGGTGTCGATGTACTCTTGCTTGAGCTTGGGGAAGATGAGGTCGTTGAACTTCTCGCAGTTGACACACTTCGGCTCTTCGAAGAGGACGACGTGGACGGTTGCGTGTTCGTAGCCGATTGTGGGGCCATGCACTTCAATGGGAATCGCTGGTGGTGGGGCTTTTTTGTGCAATTGGAGGGTGAGTGCTACGACGACTAGGAGGGTGACAAGCGTTACCCAGATCAAAATCCGCGGTGGTGATGATGGCCCCTTCCCCTCTTTCATAAAAATCATTATATATGCTTCTCGAAAGAAAATTCAACACAAAGCGAACCAGGCCTGTTCGTCCCCCCTACCGGGAAATAACGAGAACGGAAGACACAAAAGATACAAATTGTTTTTGGGTAGTGAGACTGAGAGTTTGATTTTCTTTGTGTCTATTCATCGTGCAGAGAAGGGGGTGTCTTGTCCCGTGTCTTGTTCGGGGAGGTGTCGTCTTCTACGGCGGGCTTGACGGGCTTTTTGTTTCCGGATCTTATCCTGCTCCCGCTCCCTTTTGGTGGGGGTCCCATGGAGGCTCTTTTCGAGACGCTCACAAAGCTCACGCCTGGCCAAGAACCGGTTGAGCTCCCGAGAGCGGTCTTTGCCACATTTGACCTCGATGCCGGTGGGAAGATGCTTCAGATAAACCGTGGAGGCGGTCTTGTTGAGCTTTTGCCCCCCTCGGCCACTTCCTAGGATGAATTTTTCCAAGAGCGTCTTCTCTTCGACTCCAAGATCTGCGAGTCGTTTCTGGAGCTGTTCTTGTTTTTCCTTGGAAACAGCCAATGATTTTCTCTCCTCCTATCTCTGCGCCACGTGGGTATTGTGGGTCAAGCAGTCGTAGGTTACAGCAATGGCTTGAGAATGACCACTCTCTTTTTGGATTTGGAAGTGGAAGTGGAAATCAGAAGGGATACTCCAGCGGGCATCCATCGGGAAGATCCTTTTCGCAATCGCTTGTTCGATGATGTTACAGGTAGAAAGAGCGTTGCTGTGTTCGATCCGTTCGATTTGCTCTATGTAGGTATTTTTTGAAATCTGCCCTTGTTTTGCCATCCAGTCGGTTTTCATAAACTCTTTGTCGGCAGCTGCGTTGTGGAATTCAAAGAGGATCGAGCGGAGCATCTCTCCGTACGTACGCGATTTGTTCCCATTGAGGATAATCGCCCGCTCATCGGCTCTCCACATCGCATTGCTTCCATTGGGGAAGGGGGTGACATAGACACGGACAGGGCCATCGGCTTCCACTTTTTGGATCAGCTCACGGGCCTCTGGGATCTTATAAAGAGTTTGGACAGCAGAAGAGACTTCTGGGCTGCAAGTTGGGTAGGCATAAACGGAGCCTGTTAGTAAGAAAAATAAAGAAAGGAAACGTTTCAACATAAATAGCACCTCCTGGATTAGCGAAGCATTATATAGTACTTATGTAAGTGTTTACAAGGTTTATCTCCCCCGCAAAGCCACCCGTGCGCAGCATCTTCGTTGTTTTGCTCCTCACCAATAGCGCAGGGGTTATTGGCTCGTCGCAAACCAACAAATCTGCCGCACCCGGCTGACTTTTCGAGAGAGAACACCTCATGAACACTTACCTATGAACAACTTGCAATAACTCTTTTGCCTTGGAAACAATATTTTCAATGGTAAATCCAAATTTTTTCAACAATGCCTGGAGAGGGGCTGAAGCTCCAAATGTCTCCATCCCAATCGCAATTCCTTTTTCTCCTACATACCGCTCCCAGCCAAAGGTAGAGGCTTGCTCTACAGAGATCCGAGTTGTTATATCTGGAGGAAGAACCTCGTCTTGATAAGATTTTTCTTGGATTTCAAAGAGTTCCCAGCAGGGCATGCTCACGACCCTAGAGCGGATCCCTTCGCTCAAGAGCTTGTCATGAGCCTCTAGACAAAGGGGTACTTCAGAACCAGTTCCGATGAGGATGACTTCTGGTTTTCCCTCGCAGTCAGCTAGGACGTACGCCCCTTTATGGAGTCCTTCTGCTGAGGCGTATTTCTCTCGGTTGAGGGTGGGGAGGTTTTGTCTTGAGAGGATAAGAGCCACAGGTTGATGCCGAAGGGGGATGAGAAAGCGCCACATTTCTAAAACTTCGTTCGCATCGCAAGGGCGGAAGGTGTAAAGGCCAGGGATCGCGCGAAGAGAGGGGAGTTGCTCAACTGGTTGGTGGGTTGGACCATCTTCTCCGAGGCCGATCGAATCGTGGGTGAAGATGAAGATCGTCGGCAGTTCCATAAGAGCGCTTAAGCGGATACTTGGTCTTGCATAGTCGCTAAAGATCAAAAATCCGGAGCCAAAGGGGCGGATTTTTGAGAGGGAAAGCCCATTGACGATTGCGCTCATTGCATGCTCCCGAATCCCAAAGTGGAAGTTGCGGCCAAAATAAGAACCTGCCTCAAAATCTCCTGCATTGTCAAACTCAAGGTGGGTTTTAGTCGAAGGGGACAAATCGGCTGCTCCCCCGAGGAGCCAAGGGAGGTTTTTTGCTACTTGGTTGAGGACTTTTCCTGAGGAGGCTCGTGTTGCCATCCCTTTTGGGTCTTCCGGGAAGGGAGTAAGCTCTTGGTCCCATCCGTCGGGGAGTTGCCTGTGTTGCATTTGGTAGAGCTGCTTCGCAAGATCTGGGTATTGTTGCTGGTATCGATCGAAAAGAGCGATCCACGCCTCTCGCATCGCATGTCCTCTTTTTCCAAGCTTCTCTTGGAAATGAGAGTAGACCTCTTCTGGGACGAGGAATTTAGCCTCTTCTGGCCATCCGTAATTCTTCTTGGTCAGCCGGATCTCTTCCTCTCCAAGGGGCTCTCCGTGGGCTGCAGAGGTGTCTTGTTTATGGGGAGAACCATAAGCGATGTGACTATCGACAATGATCAAAGTAGGCCGATCGTCGGTTTTGTGGAAAGTGTTGAGGGCGCGCGTGAGAAGGTCGAGGTCGTTTGCATCACCAACTCTGACAACATTCCACCCGTAACCGGTAAAGCGGCAGGCAACGTCTTCTGAGAAGGCGAGCTTGGTATCCCCTTCGATGGTGATGTGGTTGTTGTCGTAGATCCAGCAGAGATTAGAGAGTTTGAGATGGCCTGCGATTGAAGCGGCTTCTGAGCTCAGCCCTTCCATCATATCACCGTCACCACAAATGACATAGACATTATAGTCGATCATTTCAAAGCTGGGACGGTTGAAATAGGTACTCATCCAACGGCTCGAAATCGCCATCCCGACGCTAGTTGCAACTCCCTGCCCAAGAGGGCCTGTCGTCGTCTCAATTCCGGAAGTCCATCGGTATTCGGGGTGTCCAGGGCATTTGCTATCGAGTTGGCGGAAGTTTTTGATGTCTTCGAGAGTAACGGAGGAGTGGCCGACTGTCTCATATTTTTCATTCACAGCTTGGACGTTTGAAAGGTGGAGAAGGGAGTAGAGGAGCATCGAGGCGTGTCCATTTGAGAGGACAAAGCGGTCTCTGTTTGGCCAGATTGGATCTTGGGGATCGAAGCGCAAAAAACGTTGCCAGATGCAGTAGGCTACTGGAGCTAGAGCCATCGGAGTTCCGGGGTGGCCTGAATTCGCGGCTTGTACCGCATCCATGGCTAGAGTGCGGATCGTGTTGATTGCGAGCTCATCTTGCTCGAGTTGCTCTTTTTCTAAATGGGTATCTTTAATCTCACTCATTTTTAAACTTCCTTTCTGGCTGCAAATCCCAAAATCAATCCAGCAAGAGCGATGATCACGTGAAACCAGGTGTCGGCGCTGTTGTTGGCAATGATTCCAAATATTTCATTTTCTCCGTAGATAAACCCAAGAATGGCCCAGATTCCATAGGTAATCCCGGTAATGCGAAGAAAGAGGATGTGACTTCCCCTTTTTCTAAGTAGAGCCATCACAAAGGCACATATTCCAGTGGCTACGTGGAGGCTATTTGTCCATACATTCACTTTGAAAATTTTGACTAGTCGATCTTCTGGAACGATATTGGGAATAAATCCTCCAACACCAACTACCAAAAGAATAATTCCAACCAAAAATGCAAAAGCTCTCATACCCATAATCATACTAAACAGAAAAAAAACTTTACACACTTATTTTCAAAAAATGATATCGTAGGGAAAAAGGAGTGAGTAGATATGGTTACAGACAAGCAAGTAATTGTGGTAACAGGAAGCAGCGGACGGGTAGGAACCCGCATTTTAGAAAGGTTAGTGGATGAGTACCAACCAGTTGGGCTCGACTTTGTCGGGATCACCCAAAAAGATCCCAACTTGGAGTTTGTCTACGTCGATCTCTCTTCTGATAAGAGTGTCGAGTGTGCCTTTAACCGGATTCGCCATCTGTATGGAAACAAAATCAGTTCAATCATCCATTTAGCCGCCTTCTATAGCTTTTCTGGAGAACATCTAGAGCTCTACGACGCAATCACCGTTGAGGGGACAAGGAGAGTCTTAAGAGAAGCCAAGAAGTTTGAAGTAGAACAGTTTATCTTCACAAGCACGATGCTTGTCCATGAGCCAAGTGAAAGAGGGGTGATCCAAAACGAAGACTCTCCCATCCGGGGGAAATGGCACTACCCTGCTTCAAAAGTGCGGACTGAGAAGGTGATCCGGGAAGAACACGGGGATATCCCCTATGTGATCGTCCGGATTGCTGGGTGTTACGACGATGAGTGTAACTGTATCCCGATCTCCCAACACATCTCGCGGATCTATGAGAAGCAGCTAGCCAGTATCGTATATCCAGGAGACTCTTCTCACGGAGTTCCTTATACCCATTTTGATGACCTTACCGATATGGTGATGCTCTTGATCCATAAGAGACGAGAGCTCCAAAAAGAGCTCGTCTTCCTCTGTTGTGAGGAGGATTCGATCACCTATCGGGAGCTCCAAACAGAGTTTGGACAACTTCTCCATGGGAAGGAGAAATGGGCGATGATGTGGGTGCCGAAGTTTTTTGCCAAATTTGGGGCCTGGGTACAAAACCATACCCCCTTTATGCAGAAGCCGTTTATCAAGCCTTGGATGGTTGACCTTGCTGACGACAACTACGAGTTTACAATGGAAAAGTCGCGCAAAGTCTTGGACTGGTCTCCAAAAAGATCACTCCGAAAGACACTGCCAATCCTTGTAGAAGACATGCAAAAAGATCCGATCGCTTGGTACAAGCGTCACAATATCCCTAAATCTCATTATGTGAAAAAGCACTCGAAGGAGAAAAAATAGATGACACATTACACCGATGAAGAGAAGGTGGGAATCAAACGAGATTTCCACCAAAAGATGATCTGGACCCGTTTCGGGATGATTTTTTTAGGTCTTTGGCTTTTGACAAGTCCCGAGACTTTTGGGTATGTCCACGATCCAGCAAGATGGAGTGATTGGATCTGTGGTCTTCTTCTCGTCTTTTTTGGCTTTCTATCGATGAAGCAAAAATATTGTGGATGGATCTGGGGTGGCTGTCTCGTGGGGATTTGGCTCCAATTTGTCCCCTTAGCGATTTGGGCAAAAGAGCCTGTGGTGTATGTCAATGATACCTTGATTGGGGTTCTGGCCATCGCCTTTTGCGTCCTAGTTCCTTTGCGTCCAAAAGAGCTTGAGAAAGGCCCTCTCATCCCTTCTGGATGGACCTACAACCCCTCGTCATGGCCTCAGAGAATCCCTGTGATTTTCTTTGGGGTCGTGGGATGGTTCATTGCCCGCTACCTCGCCTCTTTCCAACTCGGGTATATCGACTACGTTTGGGATCCGTTCTTTGGATTGGGCACCGAGAAAGTGATCACCTCGATGATCTCACAAGAATTTCCTGTCCCTGACGCAGGACTTGGTGCGATGGCCTACTCCTTAGAAGCGATTATGGGAGCCAAGGGAACCGCACGGAGATGGCACACGATGCCTTGGATTGTCGTCATATTCGGTATTCTCGTAGTCCCACTTGGGTTTACCAGCATCCTCCTCGTGATGCTCCAGCCGATTGTTGTCGGGGCCTGGTGTGGTCTTTGTTTGATCATCGCGACTTGTATGCTCATTATGCTTGCCCTGACTGTCGATGAGGTCGTAGCTGTTTGTCAATACCTCTGCCAGATCAAAAAAGAGGGGAAACCCTTTTGGAGGACCTTCTTCCTCGGTTCTGAGTATGAAGAAGATAGTGTCGATACAAGAACTCCTGATTTTCACCAGTCTGCTTGGCAGATCACAAAATCGATGTTCTGGGGAGTGCGCATGCCATGGAACCTCTTGATTACAGCGATTCTCGGAGCTTGGCTCCTCTTTGCTGATAATATTCTAGGATTTAAGGGGGTTATGGCTGCGAATACAGACGTCTGCGGGGCTTTGATTGTTGTCTTTTCGATCATCTCCTGGGCTGAAGTGACCAGAGGGTTACGATTTGTCAATATCCTCCTTGCCTTCTGGTTTGCCCTCGCCTCATTTGTTCTCCCTGGAGGAACCCCTCTCATTATGTGGCATAGCGTGATTGTGGGGATCGTTGTGATCGTTCTCACCTTCTTCCGCGGTCCAATCCGGGAGAAGTACGGCACTTGGGACAAGCGGATCTTCTAGTTGAACTTCTTAGCAATCACCTGTTCAATCGTGTGGTCCATGCCTGGCTCAAAAGGATCGACGGGGTTGTGTGGATTGACCATGTGGGAGAGGCAGTAGAAAAGATCGTAGACGATCCCGGTTATGCGAAACAGGTTATAGGCAAGGCTGTTGAGCTCTTCAAAGTATCCAAAAGTCAAAAGGGCAAAAACTGCAGCAATAGCACCAATCATAGAATCGACCACCCTTGTGATCACACAGGTGAGCAAAAGAAGGCCATAGCAAAGGCGAGAGGCGATCTCTCTTTTGAAAAACGAGTCGGACTTCGCTAAACTCTGCGCCCACCCATGGTCAGTATAGTGGAATAGCTCTCCTTGGACGGTCCTATCCTCTTCCCTAAACCTAGCAATCTTATCATAGGCGATGCCGGTTAGAAATCCTAGGCGGGAAAAATCAATACCCGTACTTCCAATAAAAACACTATCGTCTCGGTCCGTAATCTTGGCGCTGGGATTGAGAAAATGGAGAACTTTTCGAAAGGGGAGGGCGATTGCAGAATTTCCTCCCCAATAAAGGAGGTTATGGGAAACTTCATCGAGTTTTCGAAATTGTCTCCCTGTTAAGCAGTTGGCAATCGAGAGGGGAACTCCAACTGCCACGCCTAAGCCACACCCCACAATTGACACAGGAATCAGCCCCAGATTGATCCCTCTAGCGGCTAGATCAAGAGAGCACCCCTTCTCACTATCCTCTTCTCTAGAAGATTCAGATGAGGAGAGGGTCTCCCGGTAGGAGTCTTCCACTCCCCTGAAGAAATCTGTAAATCCACCAATAAAACTCATAACATTAACATTTTAACACGATTTTCACAAAAATCACAACAGAAAATTAGTCAAAACTCTCTAGAAGATTAATCCAGGGATTCTCCACTTTGACATCACCCCCGAGAAACTATCTCGACCCCATGAATCGAAACCCTGGAATTCTATCATTGCCAGTGTCTTTTATCGAGCGGGTGTTATTGAAAAATGGGGGATGTGAATATTATAGAGTGGTGTACAGAAAACGGTAATCCCATGCCAGAGTCAGGACACCTGCAAAGTTTAACTATATCCTAGTGTGCCAAGAGTACCCCCTTGGTCGCTACTATTGCTATATTGGTGGTCTTCCGACCAACTTCTGTCTTTGACATGATGTAAACCATTTGGGTTACGCCCAAATTAAATGCACTACTTCGCAGGTATCCTGAGTAACTTGGACATCAATATCCCATATCCAGTTCTTGCGCTTCATTAGCCAATTCATCTAAAACCTTTCTCCTTTCTGCATCAATTTTCTCTTTGTAGGCCATGATATCCCGATGGAGCACTCGTCTTCTGGTGCCTACTTTGCGGAAAGGAATTTGCTTTTCCTCCAATAGCTTAACTAGATAAGGTCGAGAGACATTCAGAATCTCAGCAGCTTCTTGGGATGTAAGTTCAGAATGGATGGGAATCAGAGTAACAGCATTTCCTTCCGCCATATGAGTCAAAATATTTACAAAAAGTTTGAAAGCAGATAATGGTACGGTCGCTTGTATCGTACGATGAGCATCTATTTTTAAAGCGATGTTTAGAGACGAGGCCTTTTTAGAAGTTAGAACGGATAAAATTCGACTTGAATTCCTGGCTAATTCAATATCGCTTTCATTAGGTAAATCGGGTTCACGATAGCGGGTGAGTGGGTGATTCATGTTTCCTCCTCGTTTTCTCTTTTAGGTTACTCTATATTCGAAATATTCGCAACAAAAGAAACAAAAGAAATGACTCGTTAAGTTAAAGGTTAGCAAAAGCAGCCAAAAGGCTACCTCAAATTGGGTATTCCAACACGAGGGTTTTGTAGGTGGAGCTAAGCCAGAGGGGGAGATCGCTTTTGTAGAGGGGTGAGAAGAGCTTTTCTGAGACTCCTCCAGGTAGGCAAGAGTCGAGGGTATCTTCACCCATGTCTGTGACGAAGCGGTAGGAGGTGCCGGTGACGATTTTCCGGGGGCCGATATAGAAGGTTTGGAAGGTGTCCACTGTGGCCCTACTCCCTCCTAGCTGGATGTTGTCGATGTCAAATCCAAGGAAGGTGGGAAGCTTGCCGTCAAAGAGGATGTAGTTCATCGAAAAGGCAGTTTTTTCTCCCCATGTGGGGAGGGAGTCCAAGGGAGAGGCTGCAAGAGTTTGTTCGATCACCCGCCTGAAAAGGGCTTCTTTTCCCTCCTCTCCAAACCAAGAGGGATCACTGGAGAAGAGAATCCGATCGAAGTTTTGGAAGGTCCAGGAGATGAAGGGGCTATCTTGTCCATAGTGTTTCCAGATCTCGGCTCCAAACATAGGGGCAAAAACCTCCTCTTTAAGAGCGTGATAGATCTCTTCAAATAGGGTCGCTGCTTTTGACTCCTTGTGGTAGAAAAAATCCCAACTCCGTAAGAGATCCCCTTGCGGATTTTGAGGGAGTAAGGGAGAGAGGACGTTCATAAATTCTTCGGCTTGTACTGAGTAGACATCAAGCTGGAGAGCTTTCATGTCTTCTTTGGTGAGTTTTCTCTCACTCGAGAGGACTTGGTGAATTCTCCGGTAACGGTAGTCGGGAGCGACGTTGCAAAAGGGGGGATTTTGAGGGTGGTCTTTGTTGTCATTGGCATTGCCGCAAAACCCTCGTTCGGGATTGAGTTCTGAGACAAGGTCAGTCCCTTTGTAGAATCCTTGCCAGAGATTCTCCTCTTTCCAGGCAGGAAGGGGGACGAGTCCACACCCTTTCCTCTTGGGGACTCTTCCCGACTGTTGCATTCCGATATTCCCTTCACGGTCGGCAATCGCCCAGTTGCAGGGGACCGGCCAGTTCCAGAGAAACATCTGCATATCATCGACTGTTTTTCCCGACCAGGCGTGATGGAGGTTGTTGAGGATAGGGGAGGCCCCTTCATGGAGGCAAGACCAGGCAAGAGAGAGGTAGTATCCATCTTGAATAGGAAGGATTGAGGGGTCGGGCCTCTCGAGAACTCCTGCGTCAGTCTCGTAGAAAAGAAGTCTTTTTCTCCCCTCTTTTTTCCGAAAAATGGTCTCCTCCCGGAGCTTAAGGGGGATCCAGCGATTCCCCCTCCGGTAGTTCCCCCCCTTGATCTCCTCGATGAAAAAATCGGTGGTATCCAACATTCCATAGGTAAATGAGGCTGAGAGGTAGCGGGTTCTTCCCATAAGCCACCCAGGAGCTCCTGGGAGAGTGATCCCTGCTATGTACTCCTTATCTCCCCACCGTCCAACAGCTTCGTACCAACTCGAGGGAATTCTGTTGATCTGGAGATGAGGATCTCCGGCTGCAAGAGGAGCTCCACTTGCCGATTTTTCTGGAGAGATAACCCAATTATTGCTCAAAAGAGGTTGGAATCTAAGCTTTTGGTCGTGAAAGGTAAAGGTAAGGTGGAGCTTTTGAATCAAAGAGACGATCTCTTCATCAAGCTCTTCTAAATAAGGGGAAAAGAGTTTTTTGAGCTTCTCCACAGAAACCCCATCATGGATCGCATGGACCAAAAATCGTTCGAGTCTTTCTTGCTGTTGGGCTACCCCGACATACGAGAGCATTTTTGCAATGACTAACGTGTCTGAGAGAGTCCAAGGGAAGATAGGAATCTTAAGAAGCTTTGGAATAAGAGGTTTACCTCTGCCAGCAAAATAGGCATTCACCCCCTCACAATACGCCTCCATCCAAAGAAGAGTTTCAGGAGTCAAGTTGGCGAGGTCATTTTCGACATCACGCCTAAACCCCATTTTACGGATAAGAAGATCAAATGCATATCCTTCCTCGTTATCCATCAAGTTGTGTGTGATTTCTCCCCTTCCTACAAGACGGGTCAGAAGCATCTGGATCCCTCTGTCAGCAGCATGGGCAAACCCTAGCCCTTTTTGCAAGTCGACTGGGTTTGCTGCCTCGACTTCGACAACACCTCCACTCCCTCTTCTTATCTTGAGGGTGCTCCCAGTGATCTCAATTGACTGCCATGATCTCTTTATCTTCATAACTTCTCATTTTAAACATTTAGGATCAAAAATATCTATATCATAAGATAGGAGTGTATGGATACCTTACGCGACCTTTCCCATAATACGATCTTTGCAGGCTTTGTGTTGCTCATGACTTCGCTCATTATTGCCTACATGTTGTATAAAAAGAGGAGAATTTTTCGTTCTTTTAATCCAACTCCGGAAATTGCCCATCTAGAGCCGGTAAAAGAGGAAGGAGAGTTATACTGCACCTAGTTTCCTTGGACACGAATTTGGGATAAACTGAGCCCCATAGCTTACCCGGCAACACTTCCATCACCAAGCTCTCTCTCTCAAAAACTAGAACACTGTATTTCTTTGAAGTTTTCTCTTTAAGGAAGTAACCTTAGCGCAAAAGTTATAGAAACCATGAGGAAAAACCGATGATGATTTGTATCCACACAACAGTTGAGCTGGAAGCACGAAACGGAATCTTCGTTTGCCAAGGAAAACGATTTGCCTCGCAAGAGAAAGTGCATGAGTACCTAAGAAGCGCCTGCCTCTTTGATGTAGTCAAGGTGGTGGAAGAGACGAAGTCGTATTTCCTCCACAGAAGCGAGAATGGGTTTGAGAGATACGAGACTCGTGGAAGTTTACGAAAAGCACTTGCTTGCGAAACGGAAGGAGTTTGGGTGGAGTTTTCTGGGAAGAAAGTACAGTATCTCGTCGATAAGGGGTGGATCTTCTCCTCGATCCAGAAGGTAAGCAAAGAGGAGTACTTGAGCAAACTAGAGCCTCAAGCTACCAAAGTGGCTGGAGTTGTGCTGGGAATTCTTGCTTTGGCACCGGGAGCTATGGAATTAGGAAGACTCTTAGGATACAGCCAAGTCGCTACAGGGCTTGCTCTCTACAAGTACCCAACCTTAGGTCTTGCTCTGACGATGATGACCAAAGTAGAAGCGCAAGCTGTA
>SDBV01001774.1_pt1 | contig 32277 bp, 22 predicted proteins | sample 2277081 | NCBI WGS metagenome assembly SDBV01 (sample SAMN10402039, study PRJNA504765) | marine sediment metagenome | isolation source: marine sediment core GS10_PC15, 223 cmbsf | place: Arctic Ocean: Southern Knipovich Ridge | collected 2010 | reverse complement strand
ATCAAATACTCTAAAATTCTCCTTAAAATAATCATTGTACTGAACTTTGCAGAGTATTAATGATATGTCCTCGGATAATACTAATACAGTTGTTTTTGCATTACCGGTAGAGATATTACGTGCTTTTGAAGCTGTTGCTAATAAAAAGTAGAAAGTCTAAGTAATTTGCCGGAGTAGGTAAGTATTTAGCTACTCCGGCTCTTTTTAAATATAAATATTATTCTTTTTTCTTTACCATTAAAGCATAAACTGTAACACTTAAAATTATTATTAATCCGTAAACAAATTGTACCCAGAAAGCAGTTAAGCCAAGAGCAATAATTCCTGCTTCCAGTGAACCAATTATTAAGGCCCCTATAAATGTTCCTATAATAGTTCCTTTGCCTCCGAATACGGAAGTTCCACCTATAAACACTGCAGCTAGAGTTGTTAAAAGGTAACCCTGCCCCTGGCTTGGCCAGAAATATGTAACTTCCAGTGTAGATAAGATACCCGCAAATGCTGCAAAAAAGCCCATTTGTAAATATACAATTGTTTTTACCAAATTAACATTAATACCCATCATTTTAGCACTTTCTTTATTATCACCAACAAAAAGTACATGAGAACCAAATTTATGCCTTTTAAGGATAAAGTAAAATAAAATGCCAAGCCCAATAAACCATATTGCCTGCATTGGTATACCTGCCAACCATCTTCCAACAGTTAACTCATAAAAAACCGTAACCTTTGCTGCTACTAATGATATACCATGTCCTTCTGCGAGTACATTAACCGTACCTCTCCAGAAAAACATCGTACCTATTGTTGCAACAATAGATGGTATCCCTATGCGAACAATAAGAATTGAATTAAGAAATCCTGCAAGTACTCCGAATGCCAGGGCTGCAAATGCTGCAAACCAGATATACCCTGTTGTTTCTAGTGTTTTACCGAATATCCATGAAGCAACTGCCAATACAGAACCAAATGAAAGGTCGATCTCTCCGAGCACTACAACAAAAGTCATGGACAAAGCCATTATTCCGAAAAATGGAATAGTGGACATAAATGAGTAATAAATATTCGAGCTCAAAAATACTTTCGGAGCTCCAATTAGAAATATCAGAAATATAAAAGTAAATACTCCAAATATACTTACTAATAATTTAAAATCTCTATCATTTCTGAATTTATTAACTAGTGTGTTCAACATATATTATCCTTAAAAATTATTGCAGGTACAGCCTGCACGGTGTTTAAATTTTGGATTGTCTGTGTGTAAATACACAGACAATCCTTAAACCTAAATTAAATAATTAATTTAGTATTTTTTTATTCCAATCTACCAGTCTTATTAAGTGAAATCATTTTATCAACAAGCTTATCCTGAGATATCTCATTCTTTAAATATTCACCTGCGACTTCACCTCTATCCAGAATTACAAACCTGTCTGATACTGAATAAACATGATAGATATTATGGCTTATAAAAATAACTGATTTCCCTGTTTTCTTTATTTCAGTTACAAAATCAAGGAGTTTTTTTGTTTCTGACAGGGATAAACCCATTGCCGGCTCATCCAGAATTATAAGATCTGCATTAAAATATAATGCACGGCCAATAGCTATTCCCTGTTTTTCTCCCCCGGATAGAGAAAACACTTCGGAATCGACAGTTATAGCGCTTGATGTAAAACCTATGTGTGTTCTAAGTAGATTTTCTGTTTCCTTCTTCTGTTTTCTGATTTTTAGGAATCCAAGTTTATTTGCCAGCTCTCTGCCTGCAAACATGTTTCGCCACATTGTCTGTTGATCTGCAAGTGCTCTTTCCTGATAAACAGTTTCGATGCCGATCTGTCTTGATCTCTTCACCGACTGTTTAGTTATAATTTTACCTTTATATAAGATCTCACCTGATGTCGGCGGATGCACACCTGTTATTATTTTTATTAAAGTAGATTTCCCAGCCCCATTATCACCAACAAGTGCAACTATTTCATTATCACTCACCTGAAAATCAATATTTTTTAAAACTTTAACATGCCCGAAAGATTTACTTATATTCTCCATTTTAAGAAGACTATTATTATCAGCCATTTTTATTTACCAGTCCTTTAATATTCTGTTACCTGATTCCAGCTTCCGCTAATGGTGCTACAAAATCAATATTGCCCTCATGTATAATAGCTGCACCAGTATCTATATGAAGACCGGAAAAACCATATTTTTTTGTCAGAGCAATCTGCGCAATAGCAAGGAAACCCTGAAGATATGGCTGCTGATCTAATACAGCTCCGACCCATCCTTCTTTAATTGCATTTGAAGTAGCAGCGCTTAAATCAAATCCTGCACCAAATACATCACCGGGATTTAAACCTGCAGCTCTTAAGTAAGTGCCGAGAGTTGCTGTAAGTGCTCCATGATCTGTAATTACAAGCTTTGCATCCGGATGTAAAGCAATATAACTTGCTACAATAGGAGTACCCAGAGAAGCATCTGAGTTTACTGCATCTGTTATTTCCAGATAATCTACAATTATTCCCATTTCTTCAAGTACATCTATACAGCCCTTTGTTCTAAGGCCTCGAGTTTCCTGGCCTAATAAACCCCAGACCATTGCTCTGTCACCTGCTTTTAATCCGGCTAAATTTGCAGCTGATCTTCCAAGCATAATTCCGGAAGCATAAAGTTCCTGTCCAACATAACCAAATCCGTCCATTACATATTTTTCTTCTATAGCCGGAAGGCTTGTATTCATGCTTGTTACAATAATTCCTGCATCTCTAGCTTCATCTACTAATGGTGCAAATGCATCAACACCAGGATGGCCCATAATAGCAATTCCATCCGGTTTCATTGCCATAGCATCTTTAAATTGTGCTACCATTTTATCCGGAAGCCAGTCTGACCATACATAATTTACTGAAACTCCAAATGTTTCCTCTGCATCTTTGGCACCCCTGTATACAACAGAAGCAAAAGGCCCGCCTTCACTTCCACCAGGGAAGAATACAATACTAATATCGGAAAAGAGAGATTCACCTTCTTCTTCCGTATCACCAGTATCTACTGTTTCTGTTTTTTCGCAGCCTATAAATAGTATAGCAAAAATACTAACTATAAATAGAATCTGAAATAGCTTTTTTTTCATAAACCTATTTCCTCCTTTAAAATATTTAAAAATACATCACAAATTATATGTATTCGAAATTTTTTTGCAACTATATTTTTACACAGGAAATGCCTGTGTATTTACACAGGTAGATATTTTGACTGATAGAATTATCTATTTCAATTTAAACTTTTATTTTATTGTAGACGATTTTCATCAGAAAATCTTATGGAAAAGCGGAGTACAGGATGTACGACAGCCTTATTCAACTAAATAGGCTATGGACTGCCTATTTTATTCATTAATTCAATTTTATTCTGAACATTCAATTTTTTATATATATTATGAATATGGAAATCTACAGTACTTATAGATATTCTTAGATTATAACTAATCTCTTTATTTAAAAATCCCTTAATAATTAATTCCAATACCTGTTTTTCGCGCGGAGAAATATTAAAATTCAAGCAAAGATCATTAATTTTAATAAATTCTACGGATTCGTTATTTAAATTTATTTTTAAGAATTCTTCTATTTTTTTTCCAATATGTTTAATATTTCTTTCCTGTTGGTCAATTTTATTTCTAATTATATTTTCGATCTTAATTTTTATCTCATCAATTAAAAAGGGCTTATAAATATAATCGATAGCGCCCTCCATAAGGCCTTTAAGCTTTTCATTTATTGTATTTTTTGCAGTAAGAAAGATAAACGGAATTAATTTAAATTCGTTATTTAGGGAAAGCATTTTAAAGAATTCATGGCCATCGAGTTCATCCATCATAATATCCGAAATAATCAAATCCGGAACCGGAATATACCTTAATTTTTCTAATGCCAGTTTCCCGTTAAATGCAAAGAAAACATTATATTTATCTTTTAGAGAAGATTGCAAAAATGCTATCATTTCCAAATTATCATCAACTAAAAATATATTTAGCTTATCTGCTTCTATATTCTCTTCTTTTAGTTCACTGGTTAAATATTCCCTTTTTATTGGCTGTGAGACATTTACATTTCCCGGTATAATTTCATTTTCCTTTAAATTATACTTTAAGAGTGATACTTTAAATGTTGTTCCTAAATTTACATTACTTTTAACTGACAAAGTTCCATTAAGAGTATCTACAATCTTTTTAACAATAAATAGTCCCATTCCTATTCCCTGAATATTTCTTTTTTGGTGGGAAAGTTGATGAAATGCCTCAAAAATATATTTTTGCTGTTCTTCTGCTATGCCAATACCACTATCTATAACTTCCATAATAACAAAATCATTATCAAGTTTTAAATTAACTTGTATAGTTCCATTCTCATCTGTATATTTTATAGAATTATCAATTAAATTATTTATTATTCTGTCTACGGCATATGGGTCTGCTTTTATAATTATATTATTCGTTATTTGGTTTGTTAATTTTATTTTTTTGTTTTTGGCAAAACTTTTAAATAGAACAATTTTACTCTTTAGCATATCCGAAAAATTAATTATCTGATCATGGTTATAAAAAACCTGGTCTTTAGTTAATTTTTCCACATCCATATAATTAACAATATCCCGAATAAGTTTATCAATATTCTGTTTTACAACTCCTAAGTCTTTATCTATTCCCTTTTTATTTATATATTTTTCCAAATAATTTTTGATTAAAGTTAAGGGTGTTTTTATCTCATGAGCCAGATTTATATAGAATTGAGTTTTCTGCTTGCTAGCTTCTTCACGTTCCAGAATAATTTTTCGCTGCATTTCTTTTTCACGCTCTGTAGAAATATTTTTCTCTGTAATATCTCTGGTAATTCCAAAAGTCCCGATTAACTCTCCTTTATCATTATAAAAGGGAAATTTCTTTAATAATATCCATGCATTTTTATTTTTACCGGGAATTTCCTCTTCTATTTCGATGCTTAAGGACTTTCCTGTCTTTAATATTTCTTCTTCTTCCTGTTTAATTCTATCTGCAATTTTACTGTTAAAAAAATCTTCTGCCTTTTTTTCTACTGCCTGTGAAGAATCATTTAAACCCAGCCATTTAGCATATGCTTTGTTAATAAGAACAAAACGGGATTCTCTGTTCTTAAAGAATATATTATCTGTAGTATTATCCATTATATTTTCTATAATGGATTTAAAATTAAAATCCTTATTATAAAGTAATATACATACTATTATTACAATGCCATACACTGCCTGCAGCCAGAACGGGCTTAATCCAATAACAATAATCCCTGCATCCAGGGAACCAATAATTATTGCTCCGAAAAATGAACCCCAAACAGCGCCTTTGCCTCCGAATACAGATGCTCCCCCGATAAAAACAGCAGCAAGAGTCGTTAAAAGATAGCCCTGACCCTGGCTGGGCCAGAATGACCTTACTTCCAGAGATAATAGTATTCCGGAAAATGCGGCAAAAAAGCTCATTTGCGAAAATGCTATTGTTTTTATCAGTTTGATGTTTTTCTTTTTTTTATTTGAATCTTTATTGGTGATAGTACCAAAAAGAACGTGTGTACTAAATCGATAATAGTTTATTACCAGGAAAAAACCAATTCCAATCAAAAGAAACCATATCGCCTGCATAGGTACCACATTTCCCAATCTGCCTACAAATAAATTATATAGTATAGTATCTTTAGCATTAGCCAGAGAAATGCCTTTGCCCTCGCCGACTACATTAACTATTCCCCTCCAGAAAAACATAGTACCAAGTGTAGCAACCATAGAAGGAATCCCAAAACGCACAATAAGAATAGAATTTAGAAATCCTGCAAAAAGTCCCATTAGAAGGCCCATGACAGTTGCAATCCAGATATATCCCGTATTTACAAATACAATACTGAATACAGACGCGGAAATAGCAAGGACAGATGGAAATGATAAATCAATTTCACCCAGAATTACTATTGGTGTTAGTGCAAGAGCCATTATTCCTAAAAAAGGAATTGTAGACATAAATGAAATGTAAATATTATAATTTAAAAAAACTTTGGGATTTATTATTAAAAATGATACGAACATTATAATAAATACTAAAAGTGCACTGGCATGTATTTTGAGTTCTCTAATTTTTGAAAAAATGTGTTTTAGCATTTATTGTCCTAAAAATATTTAAAAATTATACATTATTGCCCTTTAATTGCCAAGAATACATATGAAAAAAACAATAAAAATATCAATTTAATTATTTTTAACTTTAATCATTTTATTTTTGCTGGTAGGTTGTATTGTGGATAAAGAATTTAATTTTACAACTGATATTCTCATCATTGTGAATGCCGATGATCTTTGAATGCATCCAGCTCTTACAGATGCTAGCATCGAAGCCCTAATAGCTGGAAATGTTACATCTGCAACTATTCTTACATCTGGAGATGATGCTGATAGAACTCTCGACATTCTAAAAAGCCATCCGGAATTGGGTGTGAATTTTAGAAGAACTGTTCAAGCATCTTTTATAACTTTATGCTAAGGTGCTGCAAATAATTATAAACTGATTAAAACTACCCTACCCTACCTTGCAAAAATGATTGAAAAATACTGGATTAAACGAAGTCTTAGTAGACAGATAAAGCTTTAAAGGAGAGTTATTAAAAAGCTGAAAGTTAATTCTAATAAACAAAATCAATTGATAGGTGAGTTTTTAAAGAAATTATCAGGGTAGTTCAATATACCTTTTTAATCTGTGTTAATCTGCATCCTAAAAAAACCTGTTCTTGAAATCGCACCCAAAAATCCTTTAACTTGACTCATTAATAAAAAATAATTATAATAGACTTAGTCTATATAGCTTAGTCATATTTAGCTTGAGGTTAATAAATGATAGTTGATTTTCTTAATGGAGAAGAAATTATAATAGCTAAAAATGGAAAACCATTATTGAAATTTGAAAAATTAGAACCTGATCATAAGTCAAAAAAACCTATTGGATTTTTTAATTGTGACATTGATATGTCATTATTTGATGAGCCTTTAGATGAAATGGAAAAATATATTTGAAATATTTATCGGACACCAATGTATTAATAAATCCCCACCTTTTCTATTAGATAGGGATTTATCAAATTAATTATTTATTCAAGATCAACATTGCTTGCATAATGAAAGCCATTTCCACCATACATCGCATGAAGTTCAATTTCTTTGTATTCAGAGGTCTCATTATTAATCAGTATTAATGTTACTTTTGCATTAAATAATTTAACAGGTAAATCTCCGGTAATCTTTGTGTCTACTAGTCTTAGTTCTAAAAGATGTGTATCATTTGTATCAGGTACTATTTCTTTCAATTCACTATTTGCTATCATCCATAAACTTTCAGGATGCCCTGCTACTAATTTTATTTGCATATTATCAGGATTTATAGTTTCACCAATCTGAATTTCACCTTTTATTTCTTCACCATCCCAGTGATATTCAAAATCCTGTGAAATAATAGATAACCATCTATCTTTCTGTTGATTACTTCTGGTAAAAATAACAGGATCAATTATAAGTGATAAAATATAATCCCCTGCTTCTGGAAAACCATAATTAATTGCAAAATGAAATCCATCATTACTTTGCATTGGATTTAGTATTATTGGCTCATCATTAATAATCGTTCCAGAAGAATCCTTAATGTTTAATGCTACATTTGCAGAAGATATTATTTCTGTATTTTGGCTTACAATAATTCCTTGTGATTCCAAAGAAGGATCTACAAATAGTTTTACAACAAAATGATGAGTATCATCTTCTTTAAGCATATCCATCCATTCCTCTCCAGTGTCATGTTCTTCACCCACTTCGTGTTCAGCTTCTTCATCATGATCATCTGCATCATTATGCTCGTCTGCATCATCATGATCATCCACATCGTTATGCTCACCTTCATCCTCATGATCGTGTGAATCATTATGCTCATCTGCATCATTATGCTCATCTGCATCATTATGCTCATCTGCATCATTATGCTCATCTGCTTCTTCATGATCGTCTGCATCATTATGTTCATGTTCATCTTCTGCCATAAGCATCCACATAGATTCAGCATTTTCAACTTCTATTTCTATAAGCATACCGCTTTTTAATATTTCCCCAATAAATATTTCATGTTCACCTTCGGGAATTATTAGATTTGCATTTAAAAATTCAACTTCAATTTCATCTAACCATAGATTTTTTGTACTATCGTCTCTTGCAAATTCTAGAGGTTCAATTTTAAGTTTTACTGTGTACGTTGGCCCATTTTTACCGTTGCTACACCCAATTACTAATATTCCAATACTAAAAATTAATAACAACTGTAGCATAAAATGATTTTTTCTTTTCATTACTATCACAACTCCTTATAAAAGTTTTTAAAATATTTTTACATAATTATTATTACAATTAAACTTATATATAAATATTCCCATTTAAATTAATGCATTACAAAAATATAAATAAAAAATATTGTTAGTGAAATAAAGAAAATTGTTTGTGGTATTATTGCCCTAATTGCTCTGGCCCTTGTTTTAAAATTTTCAAGTGAAATAGTGAATCCAACAGATATGGATTTAGCTAAGCCAAATAATAATAAGCCCAATTGTATATATGGTATAACACCAGAAAAATATGGCTGCCATTCATAACCAACCGTTCCAAAAAGATTCCATCCCCAGCCTAAAGGGTCGGATATAACTGAAATTAAGTATGAACCATTAACCATAATCATACCAATTACAAATCCTATCCATACCATCATTCCGAATGGAACTAAACTATACGCATTATCAATAAAGAGTTTTTTAACTTTTATTTTTTTATCACCGGACAATAATTTTGAAATCCAGGTAAACCCCAATGTTAATAATGGAAGTATAACTAAGCAAACACTCCAGAGTGCTATTGCATAAATAATTAAATCTTTCCACTGAAATTCTGAACCCTGAATAAAAATACTTGTTAAAGGATCTGCTATATCCTTTAATTGACCCCACCATCCAAAGAACACTACTAAAAAAAAGGAGCCGCTTCCCAACATAATTAAAGACTTAAATGCTTCATCCAACTTTCTTTTCTTTAAAAGATCTGCTCCAAAGGGTCTGGTTTTTAGAGCAACATTTTTATTTTCACAGGTTTTTATACATTCAGTGCATAATCCGCAGTAAAGATTCCTTTCCATATTCCCAGGATATTCATACCATGGACATCCCCAGCCTTTTTCACTGCCTTTAACACAAAACTTATCTTTACACTTTCGACAAACTTCTCTATCTTTTACTTTTACCTCAATAGCACCTAATAACGAATATAGACCAATAAAGCCCCCTAATGGACAGATATATCTACAGAAGATTCTTCCAGTTTTCCCTTGCTTTTCAAATAACACGCTAATAACAATAGCTATCACGATAAGCGCAATAAGAAAATACGCAGTTGCCCAAGGTCTTGTTAGTAAAATCGGACTAAAGATTGTAACAAATAGAAACCCAATATTTTGAAGCCAGATGTTGCTTAAAAATTTTGGCCATTTTAAACCCAAATTAGGAAATGTTTTTTTGGATTTCCTTATGATACTTAATCTGGATAACCATTCACCGGGAGCAGGAAGAGGACACATCATGCACCATAATCTTCCACCAACCGGAATCATTAAAAATATTAATAGAAAAAACCAGAAAATCCATATAAACATTATAATTGCATTACTGTTTCCTGCAGGAGTGCCAGATAACCCTGCCATTATTAACACTACAAAAACAGTTAGATTTATAAAAATTAGAGTTGGTTGAAATAACCGGGATCTCAATATTTTATCAAAAAATTTCACAGATGTAAAATCAAAATTAAATATATCTCTTTTTTTAATTTTATTTGTTTTATCATATTCCTGGTCTACTACTAATTTATCCTTGTTAGATGCTGGTGCGCTTTTCATTTCTTTTGCCTCCCTTTCTGATTATAAGAAATAGCAGTACTAATATTGATAATGCGATGGTACATACAATTGCTCCCCAGAATAAGTAATTTGGTTCGACAACAAGCTTACTTATCATAAAAGGATGGAACGGGCCACAAGTCGAAGTACATCGAAATCTAAAAGCTCCTGGTTTATTTGCAATGAATTCAAGAGTTGTAAACCCCTTTTCCGGAACAGTTTTTTTAAGACCATATCCATCAAGATAAACTCCATGCTCAACATCCAGAGAATCAAAATTAAGTCTCACTCTATCTCCCAATTCAACTCTTATTACCTCAGTTGAATATTTAAATCTGTCTAACTGAATATTATACTCTTTATACCCATCTTCACTTTTAACAAGACCATATTCTTCAAATTCAAATTTTCCATGATTATGCTCGGCATGTCCTCCTTCATCATGTCCATTTTCTTCGGGGTCAGATTCTTCTTGATTGACTACTTCGTGTCCAGTTTCCTCGTGTCCATCTTCCTCGTGTCCATCTTCCTCGTGTTCGGCCTCTTCGTGATTGACTACTTCATGTTCATTTTCCTCATGTCCGGCTTCTTCGTGTTCTGCTTCTTCATGTCCATCTTCAATATTTTCTGATTCTTCGTATTTGACTAATTTGACGAGTTCTTCAGTTGTATCTATTTCAAGTTCTGAGCTTAATACAATAAGTGTTCCAGCCATATCTTCATGTCCATCTCCACAATAACTTGTGCACTCAAATTTAAATTCACCTGGTTTATCTGCAATAAAAGTTGTTTCTGTAACTTTTCCAGGATAGACTCTTTCCACAATATTATAATCTTTAATAGAGAACTCATGAACAGCGTCTATGGAAGTTAGCAGTAAGGTTATTTTTTCATTCTGGTTTATTATAATCTCATTTGGTAAATTTAAATCCCTGTAATTCCAGAAAATGTCTTTTTGTACCATCCATACTCCCTTTTGGTCCTTAGGTGTATCATTCCTGGCAACTATATTGATTATTTTTTCTGAAAATCGAGAGTTTATATTAACTTTATGATATTCAGTAATTAATATTGGAATCCCAATTACAGCGCAAATAACAAGAAATATTGCAATTATTTCAAATAAAATATATTTGCTTTTCATGTTTAGAATCTCCTTCAAATAATTAAAAATTGTCTTTTTCCTAATAAATTAAAATGCAAAAATCATGCCAATAATGCGGAGAAATAAAAAAGAATAAGAATTAATAAAAATAATCATATAATATTTGAAAATTTAAATAAAAGAGGAGTTATTTATAATATTTAAAAGAATTATGTTTAAAAAAAAATTGATTCTGATTTTAAATTGATTTTTTGCAAGAAATTATGAAATTAATTCACAAATTTGTGATAATAAACTACTGAAATTCACAAATATATGAATTAAACTTTTAAATTTAATTTAATCTACTATTTTTGATTTAAACTTATTTGCGTCTATTCCATTTTTTTTCATTAAACGATAAAAAGTTCCACAAGGCACTAGTGCTTCCAAAACGGCAATCTTTACATCACCTTTATACTTTAAAAGTAAATTGCTGATATATTCTTTTTCGAATTCTTTAATTTTTATGGCTCTAAGTCCGAATAAGCCCTTTTTTTTTGCTGTTATTTCACCGGCATTTTCTATTATTTGGTCCGGGATATCGTCAAGTGTTATAATAGAGGACTTTGATAAAATCATCGCTCTTTTTATAACATTTTGTAATTGCCGGATATTCCCTGGCCAGGCATAAGATTTAAAAACTTCTATTATATCAGAGCTCACATCATTAATTTCTTTGTCCAATTCTTTTGAATAGCGTTTTAAAAAATAATTTACCAATAAAGATATATCTTCTTTTCTTTCTCTTAAGGGTGGTAAATAAATTTGAACTACATTTAATCTATAATATAAATCTTCTCTAAAATTCTTAACGATAACTTCTTTTTCTATGTCACGATTTGTAGCTGCTATTATCCGTACATCAATATTTATTTCTTGTCTGCCCCCTATTCTTCGGAAATTTTTTTCCTGAAGTACACGTAACATTTTTACTTGCATAATAAGCGGCAATTCTCCAATCTCATCCAAAAATAAAGTGCCTTCGTTGGCAAATTCAAAAAGCCCAATTGTTTTTGTAGCAGCATCCGTGAAGGAACCTTTTTCATGACCGAAAAACTCATTTTCCAGTAGATTGTCGGGAATAGCTCCACATGAAACCGGAACAAATCTATTTTTTTTCCTGCTGCTATTTTTATGAATACTTTTTGCAACTAACTCTTTACCTGTACCACTTTCACCTGAAATTAAAACATTAACATCTGTATTTGCTACTTTATTTATCATATCAAAAACTTTTTTCATTTTTATTCCCTGACCTATCATATCATCAAACAAATAGGGCATTTCGATATATCTGGATAGTAAGATATTTTCATCTTTTAATTGTTTATGTTCTAAAATTCTTTTTACTGTGGATATTAATGCAAGTGGAGTAATTGGTTTAATTAAATAATCGTGAGCACCTAATTTCATACTCTCTAACGCTGTTTCTACAGTTGGGAAAGCTGTCATTAACACTACAGTACAATCAGGGTTATATTTATTTGCAATCTTTAAAATATCAATTCCCGAAAGCTTTGGCATTCGTAAATCTGTAATTAATAAATCATAGGTATGCTTCTTTAGAAGTTCTGTGCCTTTTTTACTATCTGATTCTGTTGTAATACTTACATTATCCAATTCTGAAAGGGTATCATAACAAACTTCTAACATTCCAATTTCATCATCTAAGATTAAAATATTTCTTTCCTGCATGTAATTTATACCTCTGTTTCTTTATAATAATGTGGAAAAGTAATAATAAACTTTGTACCAACATTTATTCTAGATTCGACCATTATATTACCATTATAACTTTCAATTATACCTTTGCAAATAGAAAGGCCAAGGCCAGTCCCATGTTCAACATCTTTTGTGGTAAAAAATGGTTCAAATATTTTATTTATATTTTTTGGTTTTATTCCTATTCCATTATCTTCGAAAGTAATTTTAACAATTCTTTTATTTTCATTGTTATTTTCATTGTTATTTTCTATGCTCTTTTCTATTACAGTTTTTATTAGAAGCTCTCCACCACCGGACATTGCATCTTTTGCATTTGTAATGATGTTTATAAAACTCTGCTGTAAATTATTATAATCGCTTAAAACAAAAATATGCTGAAATTTATTTTCAAAATGAACATCGATTTTTGCAGATTTTAAAGATGAATCAATTAAATCCAGAGTACTAATAATAACCTGATTAATATCTACAATAGATTTATTAATAGGCGGAGGCCTTGAAAATCTAAGCAACCCCGTAGTAATATTAGTTACTCTGTTAGAAAGGTTGATTACTTTAGTTATTTCAGATTTAACTTTTTCTGGTAATTGATCACTAAACTTTTTTAATAATAAACTAGATTTTGCACTTATAATACCAATTGGATTATTAATTTCATGAGCGACATTACCAGCTAATTCTCCAATTGCTTTCATTTTGCTGGCTTGAATAAGTTGATTCATTATATTTTTCTGATTTGTTATATCTTGAACCAGGGCTGCAATAGAAAAAAAATCTCCGGTCTTTTTTTCCAATATGAAAAGTGAAACTCTAAAATACAATACACCTCCATTTTTATCTTGATATTCTGTTTCTATACTATGTAATATTTTGTTCTTTCTATCTTTAACAGAACTAAAGTAAGCCCGATTTTTTTTAAAAAGACCTAATATTGTAAGTTTGAGTATTTTTTCCAACTTCTTATTCCAATATTTAGAAGTAGTCTTTATCCATTCAAAATGATTTTTATTATCTATAATTGCCAACCCTACTCCTGTCGCTTCGATTATGCCAATTAGTTTTTTGTGCTCTAATACAACTTGTTGTGCAGAGTTTAATGCTAAACTTCTTGTTTTATTTAGCTGAAAAGTATTTTCTGTAATAAAAAATGCGGTTAAAAAAGCGATTAAACATTGCGCAATAATATGCGTGGTTATATATAATGGATTAAATGCCGCATGTTTATTGTTTAAATAGATAATTTCTTCTTCATGAGGAAAAATTGAAAGCGTATAATGTACTAATACATGATTCATTTCTAATAAAACCAATAATGAAAATAATGCAACTACTATAAAAGATATAAAATAGCATATTTTCTTTTTTAATAAAATACCAGAAATTACTACATGAAATAAATATAGAAAAATAAAAGGATTTTCTATACCTCCGGAAAAGTGCAAAATAGCCGTAAGTAAAATAAGATCAAAAATTATTTGAGCAATAAGAATTTTGGTTTTTGAGATATTAGATTTACTAATAATTTTATACGAAATATTAAGTATAATTAAAAAAATAGCAATAATTACTAATGGAATAAAAAGTTTCATTTCTAGATAATTGAAAATATAGCATGCAAGAAAAGAAAGAATTAGTAACATTATAATTACAAATCCTCGCAATAAAATTAACCACTGAATATGATAGTTAAAAATATCTGCATCTGTAAATAAGGAGTTTATTGTTGTATCAGATTTATTTTTTACTGGGTACAGCGATAACCTGGGTAAAGAAAAATATCTTAAAACAAATATACTCATAAAAATAGCGGCTAAAATACCTCTAAAAATATGGAATACGCTAAGAATGTCTCTATAATATTTTGCTAAATAAAAGCGTTCAATGAATTCATAAAATCCAAACCAGGCCAATAGCAGTAAAATAGCTCCAACAAAAAATTTTATTGAAAATATTTTTTTCTTCAAAATTATAACCTTTATATTTTAATAGAGAATTATACTTTTCTTTTAAAACAAATTCCACACATAAAAAATGATAAGTAAAGTTATGGTTCATGTCAATTATTCTTAAAAAAAATTGTAGCAGTAATTATAAATAGAGAAAAAGAAAGATTCTTTGCATTTAAGCTTGATATCTTAATTTCCATACATAATAATTAATAATACTCGGTAATATAATTGGATAGTGGAAAATGCAGAAAACAAAAAATATTTTGATTGTTGATGACAGCAAGTTAATCAGAAGCATTATTAATGATGAATTAAAGAATGATTATGAGATAGCTGAAGCTGAAAATGGCTCAGAAGCATTAAATACAATTTCTGAGAATATTTTTATTCCCGATCTGGTAACCATGGATCTTGAAATGCCTGGAATAAACGGCTTTGATACCTGTAAAAAGCTATATAGCGAAGAATTTTCAAAATATTTTAAGAATCTAAATAATAATAAAGTACCAATAGTTTTTATTACTGCACATGATAACCTTAATGACAGAAAAAAAGGCTTTTTACTCGGTGCTTCAGATTTTATCACAAAACCTTTTTCTAAAGGCGATATTAAAAATACTATAGACAAAATATTAAAACCCAATAACAGGCTAAAGAATTTAACGGTACTTATTGTTGATGACAGCAGTTCAGCAAGGTTTATTATTGCAAGTTTATTGCGAACGGAAGGAATGAATATTTTAGAAGCAGAAGACGGACTGGAAGCTTATGAAATAATCTGTAAACATATGGAAGATATAGATCTAGTAATAACTGATTTAATAATGCCTAAAATGGAAGGCGGTGAATTATGCAAAAAAATAAGAAAGGAACTTGGCCTGATTGATCTGCCTGTAATTATCTTAACAGGTATGACAGATCAATCAGAAATATTAAAAATATTTAAAGCAGGTGGAACAGATTATATAAATAAGCCGTTTATTAAAGAAGAAATGCTTGCTAGAATAATAGTACAATTAGAAAAAGCTCAGCTAAACAAGCGCTTGCGGCAAAACATATCTGAACTAAGATCTGCAAACAAAATTAAGGATAATATTTTGGCTATCAGTTCTCATGATCTCAGGTCACCTTTATCCGGAATATTTGGACTTGCAGGCATTCTTCTCGAAAGAGATAACCTTGATACGGAACTAGTAGAAGCTTTTTCACATATAAAAGACACCAGTGAATTTATGCTTAACTTGATTGAAAACATGCTGAATGTTTCAAAAATTGAGTCATCATTTAATGAAACGGAAATGATCAAACTGTCTTTAACAAACATAGTTGAAACAAGTATTAATGCTTTTAAGGTTTTATCCTCAAATAAAAATCAGAAACTGATACTTATTAAAAACTGTAATAATGATATTATATATGGTAATAGACAATATTTAATAAGAGCAATGAATAATATCCTTTCAAATGCTGTTAAATTTACTGGTAAAAACGGTGAAATCAGAGTAGAAATAGATAATAATACTAAATATGTCACTATTAAGATAATTGATACAGGGATAGGGATTCCGGAAGAAAAACTCGATATTTTATTTGATAAATTCACAAAACTATCAAAACCAGGCACTTCCGGAGAAAGAAGTACAGGGCTTGGGATGTCAATTGTTAAACAAATAATAGAAATCCATAATGGTAATATTCAAGTAAAAAGCAAAATCAATTCTGGAACAAGTATTATTTTGACTATTCCAAAACACTATTCTAATTCTGATAATAAAAATCAATAAAATTTGTTTTTATAAATAGTCTCCACATATTGATATTTAAATAGTCCACAGATATAATCTTCATACAGCATAACTTAATTTTAACAGGATTTTTATGTCAGCATATCAAACACAATTTTCTCATAAATACTCCGGCAGGACAAACAGCGACGATTACAAAAGCCAGGTTATAACAAAAATGTTCCCAAGTATCCGTTATGGCCGGGATATAGATCTTGATAGATATATAATGATGCGGGAAAATAAAAAACCACAAAAAGAATGGCAATTATATTATCATAACCTTGTTAAAAAATATACAAGCGATGAAAGAACGCAGCTTATCCGATCATTACGTAAAAAAAAGGCAAATTTTAAGTTTATTTTTGCTTCTATAATAGATCAACTCTATAACAGAATTATAAAAGTATTTAAAAATAAAATAACTACTATTTCAAATTTATTTTCTCAAAATGGAAAGATGCTCAGTATTTCAGAAATTTCTAAAATGAACAGCAGTAATCTTTTAAAAAAACTTGAATATATTATCAATCTTTTTTCCCCGGACAAATACGAAGCATTAGAGAATATTAACTTTCTTGTGGATTTTGCTAAAAATAATGATTATAAGTATAAGGATATAAAACAGATCTCTGAATTAATTAGCAGCTATATCGATGGGTCTCTTTTTGCGCAAAACCTGGATGAGAGAGAAATGTATTCATTTGATATGAGAAATGAGTATATAGATCATTATGGTAAAGCTCCACCCAAACAAACAGAGAATAATGAAAAGGAGATTAAAAGAAAAATACAGCCATTTAAAATCCGGGTTTTTCTTACAAATAATGATCTCGATGATATTATTATTAAATCAAACGCAAAAAGTGAATATGATATTTGTTTTACATATCTTCAGAAATATATGAAACATATTAATAATGATGATTTTGCTACAAAAATATTTGTGTATTCCAGAAAACACAGAACAAATCATTTCCGTATTTTTGATGCTGTCAGAAAAGGATTCCGCTTAAAACATAATAAAGAACGCATTTTTGATGATATATTTAAAGTTATTTGTAACGGCAGATACGTGTATAATGTTAGCATGGAAAAAAGCATAGATATTAAATTAAAATTATTAGGCAGTGCGTTAAAAAGAAAAAAACCTATCAAGCCTGCCTTACGATATTTGAAAAGAAAAAATTTAAATCCTATTCAAAGTATTCAGCAAATTAAAATACCTATTAAAGTAAAACCTAAAAAAGTAAAAGCAAGCATTCATAGGCAAGCAGTAAAAAAGAAACATTTAAAGCAGAAACATTTAAAATATAAACAAACAATACAAATCAAAGAAAAACCAGAAGCTTTTAATGATAATTATAAAACATTATCAATAGAAAACATGTTAAACGATATAAGCAAAGAAAAAAGACTTAAAAGAAAATTTAAAGATGAATTTAATAAAAGGCTCACTGCAAGTATAACAAATACATTTTACTTAAATGAAGCAACTTCTGTAAATTCGAATAGAGAGAATATGATCGACAAGTTAAAAGATTTAATTCATTACATTCTAAGGAATTATGATAATATTTTAACGCAGCATGAAAAAACTGAAATTTATAAGAATAAAATCGAAGAATTCGGGTTTTCCATACATACTGTATATTCAATTATTATTCAATGTTTCACAGAATTAAAAACAGATTATCTAACCGGTAATTTTAAAATTAAAAAAGGCCTTTTTAGTAGATATAAATAGTTCTGCTTAATATTTAAACAGATATTCTATGGAGTTTATTTCTAAAATTAGTAGTATCATCATCTATTATTTTATTAATATAAGCAATATTACTGTCTATTGAATCCATATATAAATTCCTATCTATATTATAGCGTACTTTAAAATGACTTTTAACGTTCTCCTGAACATTTAACAACTCTTTTTTAAAACGTGCCTTCGTAATATTGTAGAAATAAACGGTTTTCTGAATTATATCAAATTCCGTATTATAACCAGGTATCCCGGCTTCTCTAAACTCATAGTATAAGAATAAAAGCTTCTCCAAATAAACTCTATCTGCCATCTGACTCAGCAAATCTGCTGTACCTAAAATTGCACCACAGATTTTTTCAGTAGGCTTTATAAAATCAATAGACTCAATATCCACAGTGATACCCGAGCAACTGATAAATCTGCCAATCATAGAAACATCGTCTTCATCTATCCCAAAAACCATATAATTTTCCAGTACAAATTCATTACTTCTCTTTACATGGATTTTTGTATATTTTGCACCTGTTCCTTCTTTATCCCAGATCTTTTGAATATAACCCGTATCATGAAGAAGGCCGGCAGAAAGTAAATTTACAACAATATCTTCAGGTAATTTCTCATTTGTAATATTATATCCATCGATTAGCCTGATAATTGCCCAAACTGTATCCAGAGTATGCATTAGATTATGATATCTTGTATTACATGCTTTATAACCTGGGAACTTACCACTAAATAACTTTGTGATCAGCTTAAATTCTTTTTTTATTCTTTTAAATGATCTTCGAGAATAATGGTAACAAAATATCTTCTTTACCTGCTTGATTACCTTATCAATATTAATTCCATTTAATATATTTGAAAATTGCTCATTATTCATTAATATACCCCGCCTATTATCACCCCCCCCCAGTGTTATATTTTCCATTATACCACATATTCCATTAATTGCAAGAGCATTTTTCTTAAATATAATGTTTATATTTACCGAAAATTATAAATAACCTGCATTGTAATGACTGTCAATTTCCTATAAAATATTGTTATTGTCATTTTACATTTTTGTGGTATTTTTATGTTTATAAAAAAAGAAAAGATACTTATTATAAAATCCACAGATATTTTTTTATAAAGAAAGCATTTTTAGAGTTTAAAATTTAGAGTTTAGTTGATTATATGGAAGAAAAAATACTTGAGTTACTAAAATCATTCTCCCTTAAGAACAATACTCCGGTAATTGGTTTTAATAAATTTATTAAGTATATTTCCAACTATGCAGATAAACACAGCTCCACAGAATTATATTTACTTGCAGAGAATATTCAATCAGAACTCATACCTATTATAAAAAGTATAGAAGAATCAGGTAAATGCTCAATAATACAGGATGACAAGATTATTAAATCCATAATACTAAATGAATTCGCTGTTGAAATTATAGCAAATGAGTATGAAAGGATAAAGGAAAATGCCAGTATACCATTTCCTTCGGAAAAAGAACTGGGCATTCAGATAGCTCCTAAGAATATTTTACCAATTAATGTTAAAACTGATCTTGTTGATATTATAAGCAGGGCTAATGAAATAAAACAAGAAATTATTAGATTAACTTTCCCGGAGGACATTCAAAGCATTCTGGTAACACCGAATTTTATAAATAATAAATTACTGGAATGCTGTGTTTATAAAATCAGTCATTATCTTCAAATGAGGATGAATGTTGGCTATATATATAACAGATTAATTTTAATATTAAAAGGCAATGAAACTGCATTAAATAATATACTTAACGATATACTTTTAAAACCTCAAAAGTCTGCATCTGAATTATTTGAACCTGATGATTTTTCATTTAAATTCTGGGCCCATTTTGCAAATTTGATCCTGCAGGATTTTAAAGGAAAAAAGGATAAAACAAACCAGGAAATCGGCTATTGCCAGTCTGCATATTTAATAGGATTTTATATTGTTTATCAAAAAGGAATAATTCAAAAAGAAATCCAGAAGAAATCCGATTTAAAAGACCTGAATATACAGATAAAAAAACCACCATATTCATTTACAATCCAGGACCTTTACTTATTTAAGGATTCTATAGGCAATTTATATACAAAAAAATATTCCAAAGATTTTATTCTTGAATTCTTAAATGAGAACATACAACAGGGAGAGGACGGTAAGTTACCTAATATTATTCAATTAAAAGTTAAAAACGATAAAGAATATTATATTCAAAAAGACTTTATTGGCCCGATATTTATAAATAAATTATATGATGTTTCCAATGATTTGCGTCTACACTTTATAGATACATGGGCCGAAAATTTAGAGGAAAACAAAAAATTAAATTCTATGGATGATGATATTTCTTTTGCATTGGAATTAGAAGAAATAATAGAAAACAGATATCCATTACTACATTCACTACTTAATCCATCACTCCTTTATATTATAAAAGAGGAAGCAGACATTAGTGTAAATACAAAGGAATCACTAAATAAAATATTTGATAAAAAGAATAAATTTAAGCCGCTAAATATAGTCCTGGGTTTGGACAGAAAGGAATTATTAAAAGAAGCCAGAAGCACCTTACCATTCTGGTTTTCAATTCCAATAATTAAACAGATAGTATTTCTTTTTAAGAAATTATTTAACAATAGCAGAAACAAGCCAAAGAGAAGAGGAATAATTTCAGCAATAAAGCAAGACATAAAAAGCAGTACTTCAAGTTTAAAAAGTAAAAAACAGAGCCAGGATAATTCACAAGATATTAATGAAAATGCAATTAAGAAATCACAATTTACAAAGATTGATTATCAAAAATTAATAAATAAGCTAAAAAGTCATTTTATAGAAGATGGTATGACAATAAATCTTAAATTAGAAGAGTTATCAGAAAAATGGAACCCTCTTTTTGACGAGGTATCTAAAGAAAACTTAATAGAAGATGTAAATTCTCTAATTAGAGACTTCTTAAGAGGCTTTAAAAAAAGTTTTAGAAAAAAACCGCCTGACAAAACAAGGATACACAATCTTTCTAAAGAACTGGTTTTAAAAAAAGCTCTTTCATCTATTAAGAAAAAAGAATATCTTACCCAATATGTAGAAATCTACATGTTAAAATATTTAAATAAAATGGATTAGTATTTTTAAATAATGAAAATAAAAGAAATTGACTATAAATATTTTTTATGATTAACTAAATGGTAATGAACAACAAGTTTACATTAGTGCTTTTTCTTGCAACCTTGTCCATTTTAATATTTAATTGCTCCAACTTGCCAAAACCGAGGAATGAAGGCGAATCATTATGTATATTGTTAGCAGAAAATCCTGAATACAACCCCAACGATGAAACATGGTCGGACACAATTATTTTTGAAGGCCCGACCACTGTTCAGGTAAATACCGGTTCCGGTAAATGGAATCTTTCATATCTTCGACTTGAACCGGGCGAATATACTATCACAAAACGCATGATTAATAGGAAAGAAGGTGCGGTTATTACTGTAGATATTCCTTTACAAAACAATTTTTATATAGCAGCAAACTCTGTATACCTTTTTCCTATAAAAGTAATTCATTTTTTATCTCCGGAAAATAATATTATTTCAAGATATGCCCCAATTTCACCGGACGACCAGAGAGATGTGACAGCAGTTATTTCAGATTACCTTAATTTTGCAGAATGGTTCGGAAGCGATTTTGTAGGATTCGGCCCATATAAACCGAGTTTTGCAATTGCTCAGGATGCATACGCGTATTCCATAACATCAGATCCCGGGGATGCAGTTGTAATAATAGATGATGAAGAATGGGGAACAACTCCAATTACAGCAGTCCTTCCCCCCGGAAAACATATGCTGCAGATAAAAAAAGAGAATTATGTAGATTATAGTACATTTATTGATGTTCAATCGCAGGGAGAAGTTAATATTGCTTTATCGAAAATCGATTCAAATGCCGAAGGAAGGCTTACAATCGATTTAGATAATATAAATATTTTAATAGTGCCTTTACAGAATATCGGAGATAATAACTTTGATTATCTACAGCCAGTATTCTCCGACATTATTAAATCAAGACTAATGCAGGAAGAAAATTTTATTATATTTGATTATCCCAGTATAAGCCAATCAGATACAATAGAATATAATCCTGATTTTTCGTATGCAGAAGAAAACGGAATAGATCTGTTGTTATACGGATATTTTACTGCAGAAGAGCGTGAACTTTTAGTTCATGCGTCTGTATATGATGTTAAGAGCGAAATGGTAAAAGCTTCTATTATGTATACAGGCGAGTCCGGATTTAGCATGTTTGATTCCATAGACATGATGACAGAAGAATTTTTACAGGACATTACAAAAGCGCTTCCGGAAATTGGCCAGGAAGTTGTATTGGAAGAGAGTTCTGTAAGAAGCCAGATAATATCTTATGAAATGAAACGCACAGAAAATGAAGTTATAGAAAAAAGACTGGAAAGAAAGAATTCAATCAGTTTTGGTGCAAACTTTGGAAAGTACTTTTTTACTATAGACGATCCTCCTGTTTATACTGATGGGTCAGTTGGGAATGGACCTGGATTCGGACTTAGTCTCTCTTATGAACGAACACTCACTAAACATTTATCAATACCCTTTATTTTTAATCCTAATATAAATCTTATAGGCGAAGAGAAAGGAGGTTCATTTTTTTTAGACCTTCCATTATATTTTGGCCCAAGATTTAATTTCCTGGGATATAAAACAGAGTTATACTTTAGTCTTCTCGGTAATATCCGTCTTATTACAAGCCATAATGCAACAGACCAGGAATCTGGAGAATCCGGCCAATATGGCCCATTTTTCTCCATAGGTATTGGTGTAGATACCGGTGTTAAAATTTATACTTATAATCGAATAAGTAAACCACCTACATTTTTTAATATTGGTATGATAATAAGTTTTATAAACGGACGATTTACATTTGGTAATACAGATACTGAATTTGTACCATTAGATATTTGGATATATTTTTCCTTTGGGAGCAGATTATGATTAAGCAGACATTCGTGATATTATTTATTCTGTTCTTTTCATACAACATATTTGCTGATGATATTCAGAAAATTCCTAGAAGAGTTTATTTTCTTCAGGAATCTGAAATTTCTTATACAGATAATGATCTAAAGGGAATGATGATCGGTATTTCTAATTTTCTTTACAATTCTATTTCCTCAATAATACCTATTGTTAGGATATATGATGAGGAAAAAGCAAATTCTATTATTAAAGTTGAATTATTCGATGAACAGGATTTTATTAGGATAAATGTCACACTTATAAAAGATGAAAATATTATTCTTATTAAGGAATACCTTTATCCAAGATATAAAGAAGATTATGAAGGTTTTTCCATATTTATAAATACAACTTCAGAAGAATTCTCAGAACATCTTGGTTTTGTTTTACCAAAAGTTGAGACTACAGATATTCTAAAGCAGGAACAGTACAAAGAAGCTGCCGAAGAAACAGAATATTTAGATGAAATAACAAAAACATGGGAAATTACTTTATGGACAAGCGGCTTAATGCAAGTCCAACAATCTAGTGATGATGAAGATGGTTTAATTGACATAAGAAATTTTTCTATGTTTCCACTGATGATAGACGCAGCCTGGTACTTTAGACGAAATTTAGGACTATTATATTCATTTTATTTTGATTTTAATGATTTCTTTGCATTTGATGATGTCCGGGACATAAATGGTGAATATTTAAGAAAAGCTAGATCTGATAATTTATTCCTTCTAAATGGATTAGGATTGTCTTATAGAACTATCAGTAAAGTTTCTGCACAATTTAATTTAATCCTGTATGCAGGTGCAGTAAGAGTAGAAGCATATGATGATATTAATGATATAATTGCAGCAGGAGAAACAGGATGGATTTTCTTTATGCCTTTAAACCTTAGTTCTATATTAAATATAAATATCACACCCCGTTTTTCCATTAAAACAAGAATGTCTCTTTTCATAAATTTATTTAAATTATTTGGCCGACAGGAAACCGGCACGTATAATGGCGAATTTAGTGCACTATATTTTCAGTTCTTCTCTCTTGGAGCTTCCGTAAAGTTTTAAAACCACCGACGAATTACTAAATAATCTCTATTTTAAGATAAGAAAACATTTGTAGGATATGTAGTTCTTAATTTAAATCTGATTATTTTTATTGCTTTTTAAAAGCTTAACTATAAAGGTTGTACCTGCTCCTATTTCACTGGTAACTTTTATTGATCCTCCGTGTACTTTTGCTACATCCAGGGCAATTGCTAAACCTAATCCCGTACCAGAGCTTGCGCGTGAAGATTCTACACAATAAAAACGGTCAAAGATATATGGTAAATGATCTGCAGGTACATGAACATCGAAAACAGGGCGAGAGAAACCATGTGGATCTTCGTGTTCTTCTTTAGTAATAATAACTTCATACGCTGTAATTATTACCGGCATTCCGTCTACAGTTTTTGTCACATCTTCCCATCTGACCACCAGATTATCAATTGCGACTATTGCATCTTCGGTATCTTTTTCATCTTCTACTAATACTGGAGCTGTGATTTGCGGTGGAACCGGTAGGTCATGTGAAAAGAGAGCAGAACCAATATATATATCTCCTTTGAAAGTTATTCCACGTACAGCATATTCACCTTGTGGAAAATTTGCTTTGAGGTCCGAAAATGAAAACTCTGATGTAGGTGGTTCACGCGATTCAAAGAAAATTCCGGCCATGCAAAGATCCTTTAAACCTGATTGAGGACTAACAGAAAGTAAGAGTTCACCGTCCGGAGTATATACATTTAACAATTCCCAGCCCTCGTCATCGAACATTCCATGGACATATAGATCTTGATCTGTGAAATTGTATTCTATATACAACATAGTTTCTTCCATTTCGACTTCTCTTCCTCGAACATTTGACCAGGAATCCAAAGTATTGTCTTCTTCAGTTTCTACCTTAGAATCTTCATCTTCCGATTCTCTTGAACCTCCGGCAAAAATGCTTAAAGCATTCACAATTAAAAATAGGGCAATAAATTTTTTCATTTTTTTCTCCTTATAAAAAAATTATTCATTTGATGAAATGAGTATACAAAGAGAAAATTAAAAACAAATGAAGTGCAGATGAAGATCTCTTCATCTTTTATTTCAGAATAAAATAGCTATATCATTATGAAAATTTAAACCGGATATAATTAGATAGATTTTATCATAATCTTTTAATACAGTATGGATATGATAAATACTTATAACCAAATTCCCTTGACCACTAAATTATTTTCCCATATCATAAATCGATTAAAATGTGTATAAAAATACAAGATAAACCAGTACTTTATACCGAAAATCTTAAGAAAAGCAAATCCGTATTATACTATTTTATATGCCCGGAATGTGCGTGGTGCTTAACCAGAGGGCTTAAAACACTTTCCTTAAAAACAAGAAAACAGCGTTTTAACACACCACTAAAGAATTTTTCTGCTATACAAATAGAGTATTTAACTAATATAGATAACTACAATCATATTCGAATAATCGCCGAGAAAAAAATAGTAAAATGGACTATAGGCCTTGGCGTGGGCCGCTGCAAAAGACTTCCGGAAAAGCCGGATACAGCAGAACTAGCAATAACCATAGTAGATAAATACCAGAATAGAGGGCTTGGTACAAAATTGATTGCACTGCTTTCTATTCTATCTTTAGAAAGAGATATTACAAAATTCTGTGCACATGTTAATAAAGAAAATACTGCAATGATAAACTTGCTTGAAAATTTCTACGGTAAAGTTACCAGCCAGGACTATAATGATGCTGTTTATGAAATTGATTTAAATAAAGCAAAAGAAATTGCAGACAAAGTACTCAATAAAAAAAATTATAACCAACCTATATAATATTAGTATACAATACTCTACATATTGCCCGGATCAATTATTACTATATTGCCACCCTCTGTACCTACAACAATGTAGCCGTTATAAACTACCGGCCTTGTTGTTATCTTTTCTCCAAGATATAGTGATTTTAATATAGCACCATTGCCTGCATTTGCTATAACTAATTGCCCACTATTTGAACCGAAAAAGATCTGACCATCATAATGGAGAGGAGGAGAGGACACTCCGGATATTGGATCGAACATTTCCGTTCCATTCCTTAGAGATAATCCGAATAAAGTTCCTTTAGAAAAAATAAATACACCACGCCCACTTGTCTCTATATCTTGAAAAACATACATGCTGCTTCCACGTATAAGTTCTTTTTCCCATGCAATTGAACCAGCACCAATATCATAACATACAATATTTCCCATCCTTCCTGCAAAAAGTGCTCTGTTATTCTGTATTGTTACAGAAATTCCTACAGGCATATTTACTCTTGTTGGTACAGTTGTTACAACATTTCCGGATTCCGGTTCTATTATCAACAGTACTCCATTCTGGTTAACAATATATATCAGGCCTTCATATACAATCGGTGTCATACTAATACTGTTTGGAATATTTATTTCTCTAAGTATATTTCCATCAGAAAGACCTATTACATTAATTGAATCATGAGCAGGGAATAATCCACGATCATTAGATAATTTTGCTATTCTCTGGCCGTATGCATGAGAAGTATTACTGTCTAGCGAGATTTTGTTTATTACATTACCATTTCCGGCATTTGCAATAATAAATTCAATATTACCTGTAAAATATAATTTATTTCCAATAACAATAGGAAATGAATTTTCATTTGGATTATTTGCAGTTGATATCTGATATAATACATTCCCCGTGCTTAAATCCAAACCTGAAACAATCCCCCGCCTATCCGCCATTATTGCCCTATCATTAAGAACACTTATATTACCAACAAGATTTGTGCTTGAAATAGATATTTTCATTACAATTGGTTCATTTGAGTTAACAGAAGAAGCAATATTATCAGATGCTGATGCCTGCTGAGTTTCAGCAGTAGTTATTTTTGTTTCTGTAGCAAAACTTTCATTTCCAGGTTCCGTATTAGCTTTATCTGTAACGTCCGGCTCTGTATTTGCTACTGTACTATTAATTGTACTATCAACTTTTTCGTCCGGATTCAAGGTTTCTGGGTCTTCTATATTAAGAGCTGTCTGCAATTCCTCTGTAAGTGGATCTGTAAGATTACTTTCCTCATTAGCAGTATTTTCCGCAGATGTAACAATAAGCTCCTGCACTTCAAGTTCCAGACTTATATCATACTCAGAATCAAAACCCTGTTCTACATTGATAGAAAATACTTTTTCTATATAACCATCATTAGTAAACATAAAATTTAGAACCTCACCGGAGTTAAAAATACCTGAATAATTACCATTTCCAACAAGCATTCCATTTAACTCAATAACTGATGTTTCCGGCTCTACATTTACAGCAATTTTTACTAATTCATCTACTTCTTCCGGCTCAACCTCTCCGCTCTGCTCACTAATAATTTCTGAGGATTGATACTTAATTTCAATTATCTTCATATCATCAATTTGATTTAAAATTTCTCTATTTTCTGCTGATACTTCTGTTTGTGTATTTTTTATACTAACATTTTCAATAACAGTATCTACCATAGTACCAAGGTTTTCTTTATATTCCGGCGTGATTATTCCTTCTGCTTCAAGTTTTTCTGATTGAATTATTTCGTCTACAAGCTCTTCTACAGAATTAAATGAAACTGTTACATCCTCACTAAATAAAGAATCAGTAATAAAAACTTCTTCATTTCCTGAAACAATAGAAGCATTTTCCTGAATTTTATTTATTATTTTATTTATTTCAGCCGCACTTTCTGCTGATAATTTTTCAGCTTCTATTTTGTTTATTAAATTGTTGACATCAACAGAAGCCGGAAGAACAGCAACTTCACCTTCTTTTACAGCAAGTATTGTTCCTGATTCATCCTCTTTAATCATAAACTCCGTTCCACGGACTCCGCAAACAGCAGAATTTGTTTTTACATTAAACTGATCATTTCCTATAAGTTTATCAACTTTGAAAAGAAAGGATCCTGTAATAATATTTAAAGCAATGTCTGTCTGCTCCGGCTCAAAAAGTACAGTATCCATTTTTACTTCTGAATTCTCCTGTATTTTTATTACAGCTGTTTCTCCAAACTGCAACTCACAGAAAGAATTTTCATAAACCTTTATAGTGTCACCAACTTCAATAAAACCACCAATATACACCGGTTCCCAATTCTCATTACTTAAAACTTCAACATCACCGGAAAGAAAAGTAACTAATGCCTGATCATATCGAGGCGCAGTAAGGCTGGAAAGTTCTGTAGTAACTATATTTTTATCTTCCAGCTGCTCAGGATTTTCACAGGATAGGAAAAAAATTGATAAAATTAAAATAAAGTAAATTATTTTTATTAAAGGCCTCATATAATATCTCCTTTTTTTTCAATATATTCGCTTTTATAATAAATATTCAATAATATGAATAAAATTTGATAATAATACAAAACCTTTATAACTTTATTAACAGCATTTCTAAATACTTATAAATAGAGTAATTGCAAATATCTAAAATCGTAAATATAATTCGCTTAAAGATCCCCTTATATTATTATCACATATATCGGTTTTTTTCAATACTTTAACCAGATATGAATAAATTTTACACCATATACGCAATAGCTGCTAAAGCGTATTAAGCAAGAGATTATTGAGAAATTTTAAAGAATGATCCTTAAAAAAAGGACGTTCCTTATTTATCCTGTGTTACAGTAAAATTATCAAAACTTACTGCCATGCTGCTTGTTCTTAATGAAATATTGCTTCCTTCCGGAATCGATTCACCTATTTCAAAATACCATTCATAATTTGGTATAAGAGGATCTGAAAGAATGACAGTACCAGTATCTGATTCAATTGTTAATTTTATTTTTATTGGATTTTCCAGATATGAAGCATCAAGATAAATATATTTAACTTTATCTAAAATATATGATTCCGGTATTTCAAAACCACCCCTCTGATACATATCTGATGTAATTATTTCATCCATTTCAGATTTATTGACACTTTTATAACATTGCACCCTGAATCCTGTACCTCCATATACTCCCGGATCATAAGTAACCCACAATAAAAATGACCTTCCATTACCCCAGCTTCTTCCTCCTGAGGGATTATTAATATTAATATGTATGCCGAATGCTCCATATTGATCATCACCATGATTAATATACTTCACATCAAATTCATACTCCATAACACCTGACTGTGTTACCGGAACATTAACCTTTGCCATTCCTGCTGTTACACTTAATTGGGCCAGTCTTCCGTCAACAATCTGCCAATCACCATAATTTTCCGGAGCCGGTTTCCAATTACCCATAGAATTAAAATTCTCTTCCATAATTACCTGCTGGCCAAAACACACTGATGAAACTATGAATAATAAAGCTAATACCATTTTTAAACATTTCATTATAACTTCCCCCTTGGTTTTACATTTTCATCCTAATGTTTATAAAGGATAAATTCTCATAATATTGTGAAATTGCTAATATATCAAGCATTTTTTATCTTGAAACTCTCCCTTTATGAGACTTATAATTAAATATGAGCAAAATCCATAATGTGATCTATTTACATTCAGATAATGAGGATTATAAAGATGTTATAGAATTACTGAATATTGGATCATCTTCCGTATATTTTTCTTCCACCCCATTAAATGATATATTATCAGGCTCATTTTTTGATAATAATAATGATTTTAATATGAATACGACATTGTTCTTAATTTTATACAATGTTTATGAGGAACTTAGTGCTCAGCTCTTTTCCATTTTTAAAAAGAGATTAAATATACTGCCTCCAATCCTTGTGCTTAAATTAATAGATGAAGAAATACAGTATAAAAATATTCTTCCTGCATTTGAAATAGAATCATTTTCCGACATTATAGATCAGAAGTATAATTTCATTAATATGTGTCTGCTGGCGATTTCTAAAAACGTTCAGAGCCTTCGACTTAATGATTATATTTACCATTCATTTCAGGATACAGTAGATACAGAACTGCTAAAAAGAAAAGAAGAGGAGCTAAGGAAAGCAAAAGCAAGCGCAGAAGAAGCAGTAAAACTGAAAAGCGAATTCCTTGCAATAGTAAGCCATGAAATCCGCACACCATTAAACGGTATAATAGGAATGACAGATTTATTACTCGAAACAGACTTATCTAAAGAACAAAATGAATTTGCAGGCACTGCAAAACTTTCCGGTGAAATCCTTTTATCAATAATTAATAATATTCTTGACTTCTCAAAGATTGAAGCAAACAAAATAGAACTTGAATCTATTCAGTATGACCTTAGAACAGCAATTGAAGATGTTAGTGATATACTTGCTCCAAAAGCACAGGAAAAAGGCTTAGAACTTACAATCCTGATTAAACATAATACGCCTTATTCTGTTATAGGCGATCCCAACAGACTACGACAGGTACTTATGAATCTTATTAACAATGCAATTAAGTTTACGAAAGCCGGAGAAATTTATATCCTTGTAGAGAGTATAAAAAACAAAAAAAATATTACATATGTAAAATTTGATATTTCAGATACAGGAATAGGTATACCTAAGGTGGAAATGCACAAATTATTTAAAACGTTTTCTCAGGTAGATGCAACAACCTCAAGGAAATACGGAGGTACGGGATTAGGCCTCGCAATTTCAAAAAGATTAATTAATTTGATGGGCAGCAGTATTAAAGTTGAAAGTAAAATAGATGAAGGCTCTACATTTTCCTTTACTCTTCCGTTTAAGAATATTGCACAACCGGTAGTAAATATATATCAGGAATATAATTTTAGTTATTTAAATATATTGATTATTGATGATATAAAAACGAATAGGCTGGTTTTTAAAGAATATTTAAAATATAAAAACTGTAATATAACAGAAGCTGTTAATGGAGAAGAAGGTTTAAATAAATTAACAGAAGCAGAAAAAAATAAACATAAATTTGACCTTATTCTGCTTGATTATAATATCCCGATTATGAATGGTGAAATGTTTATAAAGGCATACAGGGAAAATACGGACTTAACACAGTTACCGATTATTTATATTACTTCTGTGCCTACAAAAGGAGATATTCAGAAATTATCAAAACTCGGAATACAAGGTTATTTAACAAAACCTGTAAAACAGAAAAGTCTTCTTTCTACAATTTCTCTTGTTCTTAATCCGAAAAGAAAAAACGATAAACAGCCTGTAATTACACGCCACACTTTAAACCAGCAGAAAAGGTACAAACTAAAGATTCTTCTTGTTGAAGACAACAAGATTAATCAGAAAATAACAAATAAATTACTCGAAAAACTGGGGTACCGTTCTGATATTGCTTCTGATGGACTCGAAGCAATAAATGCATTAAAAAATAAAAAATATGATTTTATACTTATGGACTGCCAGATGCCAAATATGAATGGTTTTGATGCTACAAGAGAAATTAGAAAAGATCATCCGGACGTTTATATTATTGCTCTAACGGCATATAGTGATGAGAAAATCATTGAAAAATGTAAAGAATCCGGAATGAATGACTATATACGCCAGCCAATAAATAAAAGTATTTTAGAAAAAAAATTAAACCTTATAATTAAAAAAATGGATGGATGATATGAAAAATATGGACAAGGAAAAACTTATAAACACTGCAAAAAGAGCAGCAGAATTCTCATATTCCCCTTATTCAAATTTTAGAGTTGGAGCTGCTTTGCTCTGCCATGACGGTTCTATAACAACAGGAACAAATATAGAAAACAGATCATACGGGCTTACAAATTGCGCGGAAAGAAGCGCTGTTTTTACAGCTGTTTCTTCCGGTAAAAA
>SDBV01001773.1_pt1 | contig 32288 bp, 23 predicted proteins | sample 2277081 | NCBI WGS metagenome assembly SDBV01 (sample SAMN10402039, study PRJNA504765) | marine sediment metagenome | isolation source: marine sediment core GS10_PC15, 223 cmbsf | place: Arctic Ocean: Southern Knipovich Ridge | collected 2010 | reverse complement strand
TAAATATTATTGATAATCTTATGAAAGAAAATAAGAGGATCTTAACAGAAATATTTAATACTCTGAGGAATCTTAAAAATTTTTATATTGAAAAAGTATTCATTGGAGATGTCATCGAACTTGAGTTGATGAGATACCTAAATCAAATTTTTGGAGAATATGAATTAGTTAACAACATTCTTATTTCAAATGAATATGATTCTATTGTTTTATTCTGTTGGAATCCTGATTTTTTTGAAATCTTTAAGAATTTAAATAAAAGGTTTAGGAATATTGAAATATTTTCAGATTCAGTTTTAAATTTTAATAATAACTTAGCAATATTATCGCATATTAAATATTTATTTAGCTTATTAATATTAAATCTAAGATCTTTTTGGTTCAAGAAAATTAATAGGAAGAAATTGATAGCAAATAAAGATATTAAAAATATATTAATTATTGCTAGAACAAAAAATCAGATTGAAAGTATCAAACCCTTGTATTTTATTCTTAGAAAAGATAAAAAACTCGTGCCTATTATTTACAACAGAGGAATATTAAATAACTTTATCCCCCTTCAGAGATTTAATCGATTGAAGAAATTTTTGAAAATAAATAAACAGATTTGGGTAAATTTCCTTGGAGAATCAGCAAGAAAAATAAAATATGATTTTATTAAATTAACGAGCTTAATCAAAGATTTCTATAATGATAAGTTATTTTATTTATTAATTCATATATTTAACGACTTATATTATTTCGACTTGATAATTAAAGCGAATGCTCCTTCTTTGGTAATTATAACTAATGATTATAAACCAGATGGCAGATTTTTTACAAATTATAGTAAAATATTAAATATTCCGACGATTCATATTCCACATTCAGCATATCCCATTTTTCATCAGATGGTTTCAAAACCTAGCGTTGATTATTATGCATTAGATTGCGAAAGAGATAAAGAATATATAATGTCTCAAGGAAAATCAGGGAATAAGATTATAGTAACAGGGAGACCACGTTATGAACCTCTATTTAAAAACAAAATTAATAAAATAACTGAAGTAAAGGGTATTTTTAGTAGTCGAACTTATGACTTTAAGCCAGATAAATTTACAATCTTATTAGCAACTAACACCCTAGATGAAATCTCTTATAAAAAAATCTTCTCTTCGATAATTTTATGCTTAAATGATTTGGGCTTAGTCGATAATTTCGTTATAAAGTTACATCCAAGCGAAAGTGGACAACTCCATAAGAAAATTTTTAATCAACTTGGCGTCAATCCAATTATTGTAAAGGATTACAACATTTTAGATCTAATCTATACTTGCGATTTATTATTAGCTAGACAATCAACCACAATATTAGAAGCCATGATTATTGGAACCCCTGCAATTAAATTAGATTTAGTTAATTTAGATTTTATCAAAATAGGATCTTATCTTTTTGTAGAAAATGACTTTTTAATAAATGTAAAGAACCAGGAAGAATTAGCAGTAAATATTGAAAACTTATATAAGAATAAAACTAATTACAATAATTATTCAAAGGGTTTAAAAGAAATCGGGAAAAAATATTCGTTTTACGATAAAAAATCAGGTCCAGCAGAAAAAGTTTTAAAATTAATTAGAAAAATTCTATTCAAATAAAACAAGAATGGTTTTAATGACACCTAAACTAATAATAAGATTTTTAAGTGTAATGAGAAAAAAAATTATGGAATTGAAGGAAAAAATAAAATTATCGCTTATTACTGAAGCAAATTTAAGAACTATAGTTAGTTATAAGAGTATTCCTCATATAAAATCTTCCCAAGTTAGGCTCACAGATCGGACATATTTAGGTAGAAACTGTTCTTTCAATGGGATTGAAGTCGTTGGTCTTGGTAAATTTATAGTAGGAGATAATTTTCATTCTGGTAAGGATATCCTAGTTATAACACAAATTCACAATTATAATAAAGGAACTAAAATACCTTACGATTCTAAACGTATTTATAAAGATGTCATAATAGAAGATAATGTTTGGATAGGTGCTCGAGTTACAATATTGGGGGGTGTAAGAATTGGAGAAGGTGCGATAATTCAAGCAGGAAGTGTTGTATCAATGGATATCCCAGAGTATGCTATTGCAGGAGGTCATCCCGCAAAAACTTTTGCTTATAGAGATATAGAACATTATAAAAATCTAAAAAAAGAAAGAAAATTTCTTTGAATTTCTGAATTTCTAAAAATCAGGATTAAATATAATAGATCCAAGCTTCTTTTTTTGAAATTAAATTCTATTTTTATTTAGACTTTCTAGAAAATTTAATTTAGATTTATACAATAAAGTTATAGAATAAAGTCCCATCATTTGCTTTTCCGATAAAACGCGGGGCTTTGAATCTGGATGTTTCCGTAATTAGATTCAAGATATCATTATATGCTAAATTTTTTCGATATCCAATTTTTTGAAAATTTTTAGGAATATTTATCCCAATTAATAATTCCTTTGGCTTAAATTTTTCTAATACTTTAATTAATAATAAGTTACTTTCATTATCGGTAAAATAATAGTCAAAAATATCTAATATTAAAATGATATCAATTTCCAAATTTTCGTGCATATTATTATCTAATTGTACAGGTTCGATGATTTTAAAATTCCACCCCTCAATGCTTTTTAGCATTGTTAAGAAATATAAGTTATGAGGATTTTTCTCAAATGCTAAGCATTTATATCCCTCAGTTTCAAATCTATGGCAGATATATCCCAGTTTAGGACTTAGATCTAATAGGGAACCACATGTCAGAGTTAGATTCTTCTTAATCATATTAAAAATTGAATCTCCCTCATAAATGGGGATATTTTTTAAATCTGGATGCTTAAAAGAATGGGAAAATTTATTTTTCATTTCATTCTGGATATATAATAAAAGGTTGTAGCGAAACTCCATCCATTTTTTGTGTCTTGCTATAATTTTTATTGGAATTTCAGGGATTTTAAGCAATTTAGCAATTGACAGTCTATGCCTTCCATCGAAAAACACGAGATTTCCTTTCCTACCAATCATTAAAGCAATTTCATCAATATATTCGGGTTTTGTTATTTTCCCGAACCAGCTTGTTGATATTGTTAATTCTTTTCTTGATTTAAAGCCCTTTCTTTTTATTTGAGAATAAAGGGCGTCTATGGTTCTAACTCGATTATCTAAGTCTTCTTTAGTCTTACATCCCCATTTTTTAATCCCTCTAGATATTTGGATGAGTACTCTATGATAAAATTCAGTTTCATCCCAGGTTTTTTTTTCAGTATAACGTTGTTTAAATGATTGGAAAATATCTAATTCTTCGAAAAGTCTATTTGAATGATCCCAACTACCATTAATAATATGCAAAAAATCTTTAGTTTTATCAAAACCGCTTTCAACACAATATTGAATATCTTGTGGATTTATCCAACATATCTTATTAAAAAATAATTTGCTAACACCATATTTCAAACGAATTTGGAATTGTGAAATCTTTTTTTTAAAATTGAATTTGAGAGCTTCAAAAGTGTCCCATACAATTAGGAGCACTCCCCCTATAAAGTAATTTTGACTTTTTAAATTTTCAAGGGAGCTCCTTAATTCAAGTTTTTTCATTAGTATTTTTACATTTTTTATAATATTAATTTACTTCTACAATTTTTTGACCAATGTAAGATATTTATTAAGATTCTAATTTAACAGAAAAATGACTGTCATGTGGGTAGTTTAATCTTAAGAGGTAATTTTGTATAAAGATCTACCGTCTATAGACTTTCCTAAAAATTTTGCTTGATTTAAATTAGAATTATTAATAATAAAATTTACGAACTGTTCTGGATCATAATTTCTATAAAACGGCTTATTCCGAAAATAATTTAGTGTATGTGGACCAAAAAAAAGCTCTTTGACTTTTAGTCTTTTTAATAATTTGATTAAATCCAAATAAGAATTCTTTGTCTTTAAAAAATGATGAAAAATATTTAAAGCAAAAACTACATCGAATTTTAGCTCTTGATTTTTTTTATAATTAAAAATTGAACCTAATATAATTTTAAAATTTTTATTTTCTGCTAGACGTAGTTTTTTTAAAAAATATGCATGAATTGGACTTTTTTCAGCAGCGTAACAATAGTATCCCTCATCTTCAAATCGGTGACAGAAATAACCCAAATTAGCTCCAATATCAAGAATTTTCCCCTGAGAAATGGAGAGGTTTTCTTTAATCATATAATAACGGTTATCTCCATGGCTATTAGGGAAATATTGAAGATCAGGATGAGTCAGGGGTTGATATATTATGCCATTATTATATTTTCTTATAAAGTAGATCAGTTCTTTTCTAAAATCTATCCATTTTTTATGCCTGGCAGTAATATAAATTGGGACTAAAGAAATATTAGATAATTTAGCAATTGATAGACCCATTCCTCCGCCAATATTTATAATTTGTCCATATCTTCCAATGACAACAGTTATATCATCTATAATCCCTAATTGTCTTAGATTTTTAATTTTTTTTTTGATATAATTAGTATTTCCACTCAGAATCCTATTATCTTCTTTTAATTGATTAGATAAGGAAACTATATTTTTTAGCTTAGTTTCCAATTCTTCTTTGGTTTTACAGCCCAATTTATTTATTCCTTTCGATATTTCTTTCAGGGTTTGATTATAAAATTGAGTTTCTTCCCAATTCTCTCCCTCCTCAATTATTTGTTTTAAAGCTCGAAAAACTGAAAGATCTTTAAAGTCTTTAATAGCGCGATCCCAATCCCCTTTTAGTGTCAAGGAGTAACCAGAGGTATTAATAAAATTACCTTCTAAGTAATAATCTATTTTTTTAGGATTAGCCCAATAAATTTTATCTGTACTTAATTTATTTTCCCCATATTTTATTAATTCCTTAAATTCTTGGATTTTTTTATCTTTTTCGTACTTAAAACTACTGTAAATACGTTTTCCAAATAAAATGGGATTTCTTATAAATGGAAAACCATTGTAAATATCCGCAAAAAAAGATTCTAGCACAAATGAAAAGTTAGATCTGAAAATTTTTTCGAATATAAACTTCTTTATAATAACACTGAGATTCTTTAAAACTTTAATCCTTATCATTAAATTAGTTAGTAATTCTTTATTTTTTAAATTTTTAATCAATTAATAAGATGGACCATTAAGTTTTTTCTTAAATTTCAGATGTTTTGCTCACAAAACAGATCTATTGTAATGTTAAAGGGAAGGAAATTCCTTGTGGCTTTAAATACAATTATAAGAATGACATAATTGAAGGAATAAAATTTAAATTTGACTTTAAATTAGTTCAAGAATTTTTTCGCATCTTTTCTCGATAGAGAAGTTCATTGCGATCGTATAAGCATTCTTTGTTAATTTCTTTCTTAGATTCTCATCGGTGATTAGCAGCTTTACTTTTTCACTCATATCCTTAGGATCATTAGGGCGTATGTACAAACAAACGTCATTATTATACAATTCAATTGTACGACCAATTTTTGTGATTATAATTGGTACTTTAGCAGCCATATACTCAATTATTTTTACTGGAGACATAATATCCAGTGTAGAACAATCTTCTGAATAAGTTGCTAGTAAAATATCCACAGCTTTTAAGTAATATGGTATTAGTATTTTTGGTTTAAAACCTAAGAATTTAACATCAGACTCAATCTTGTGTCTCCGTTTATAGTTTTTCCATCTCCTAATATCTTTTTTAGTTCCTCCAATGAATAAGAAGCAAAATTTTTCACTCTCTAGAAATTTAGAAGCATTGATAATAATGTCAATATCTCGATCCCCATATAATCCTCCTGAATATAATATAATCTTCTTATTAAGTGGTATATTTAATTTTTTCCTGAGATTAATTTTGTCATCTTTAATTTGATTAAATTTATCAATGTCAACAGCATTTTCCATATTCCTGATTTCATTGCTGGAGAATCCTTTATTTATCAGTTTTTTTTTAAGAAGTTCGTTAATGGTCATTATTCCTCTAAAATACTTACTTTTGTTGAATTTTAGAATTAATTGTAATTTTGAATCTCTATAATTATGTTTATCTAATACAGTAGGAATTTTATTCACAATATTATAATATACAGCATTATAAGTTCTCCTGCAAAAAGCAAAATCAAATTTATTTCTTTTACAATATTCACTAATGCGCTTTTCTGGATCTAAATAAACTCTTAATTTAGAGTAAAATTTAGTTATTATATTTGTAACTAAAGCCATAAAAGGTCCAAAATACCTTATTTCTCTAAAATAGTAAGGAGAATAATCTCTAAAATATTTAAATCTAATTCTTTTATCAAGATCATAAAAGTTATGGACATTTCTAATCTTAAATCTATTTTTTTCTTCTAAATACCGTCTAACAACTAAAACTTCAACTTTATGACCGAGTTTGCTAAAACCCTTAGCAATTTTCATTGTATTTATGCTATGAGCCCATTGTGAAGGAATATGATCTGTTATTACGGCAATCTTCATAAAATTCATTCAAATCTAAAAATAATAACTTTTATTAAGGTTTTATTGAATAAAATATTATTTTAGTAAAAGAATTAATTTTTGTTTTTAGTTTGAAATCCGTTTGATTATAAAATGAATAAACTAACTTATCTTAAAAAAACCATATATAACCAAGGTAAGAACGATTTTTACTGTGATTTAAATTTTCTCTCAGAAATTAACAAGATTGCTAAATTGAAGGGAAAAACAGTCTTAGATATTGGTTGCGGAGAAGGGAGACTATTAACTCTCTTTTCGCTAATAGGAAAAGCTAAATACTGTTGGGGTTTAGATTCTGCTGAAGGGATTGGAAGTGGATTAGATATTCTTGATTTGTTTAAAAGACATATTAAAGTCTTAGGTTTAAAAAATATTGAAATAATCAATGAAGATATTGGGAATTATGAAAGCGGGAACAAAAAATTTGATGTAATAACAGCTGTTTATTCATTACATCATATAATTAAAACCAGAAAAAACTTCTTAAAAGATGAAAATCTCAAAAAAGAAGGAATCGCATTATTTTCTAAAATTTATCATTTATTAAATAAAAAGGGCGTATTCGTAATATATGAAGCTTCAAAACATGATTTAAAAGGTTATAGCAAATTTTATCGCAAATTGTTAAAAGCAAGTTTTGTTAATTACAAAAGTAAGCATACTGCAAGAGAATACTCTGCTCTTCTTAAAAAAAGTGGTTTTCAAAAGGTCTATACAAAATATTATTTCCGTTCTTATTACTTGAATAAATTTAAATGGGTTTTCTCAACACCTATAATTAATTTTTTTATAAATAACCATTACTTTATCTTTTCTATAAAAAAATAGAATATTTGTATTTTCATAATTTAGTAATCAGTCTAATCCATCCATTACTTATTTCTCTTATATCATGGTTTTTCTGAACATATAAAAATCCAGTTCTAGAGTAAGTTTCATATAATTCCTGAGTTTCTAACAATAATTTAAGATTTTCAACCATCTCACTAAATTTATTATTACAAAACATTCCAATTTTATTCCTTGTTAAGAAGTTATCCGGATCTACATTTAAAGATATGATGGGTATTTTATTTTTTAAGGATTGAATAAATGTATTAGGAAAGCCTTCTTTGATTGAAGTATTTATGAAAATTCTAGAATTCTTAAAAAATTCATCAATTTTTTGAAAAGGTACATGCTCTATGAACTTTACATTTCCTATTTCTTTTGCCTCAGAATTCAATTTATCCCAATAATTAATGTTATTATCTTTATTACAAATAATAATAAATTGTTCATTGGGGAATTTTTTTGCTAAACGCAGGAACACCCTAGGCCTTTTCCAGTAAACAGCTCTTCCTACCCATAAAATGCAGTCTTTACTTCCTTTGGTATGAGTAGGAATTTCGTACCCACTATTAATAGTTTTAATATTCTTGAATTTTTTATTTTTCCATAATTCCAATTCAATGGTTTGATTATCGGATTGGGAAATAATTAAATCAGCCAATTTTAGTCCAATTCTATAAAATAAGCCAGAAATACCTGTAATTCCATTTTTAATTACTTCATGGTCATGAGCAATCGAATAAATAAACTTTTTTCTAAAAATTTTCGTATATAAAGCACATATTCCTGTTTCTATTCCTCCTACTCTTTGAATAACCAAATCGGGTTTGACTTTCCTTAATGTAAGGAATAAATTGATAGGTCTTTTTAAGTAATTCAAAATCTTTTTAGAAAGAGGTTGTGAAACGAAGAATAAAATGTTGTTGTGTCTTTCTGATCTGATTTTTTTTATATCATAGTTTCCTGTAATTATTCTTAGTTGTATAGATTTGTTTTTAATAAACTCTTTAGAAAGTAACGATAATTGAACTTCTGCTCCACCGAATGGGACTTGACATTGTTCATTAAACAAAGAATAAATTCTTGATGAAACAATACACAGTTTTATTTTTTCCATCATCAACCTTTTACAAATTTAAAAAAATTAATTTTCTAAAAATAAACCACTAACATTATATAGATCACTTCTTAAACCGAAGATATTAGTTAATATAGGAATCAAGAAGATTGAACCAAACCTCTGAAATTTTGTTAATATCGAAATCTTTTGATCTCTTTAATGATCTTTCTGCGAATTTTAACATAAGGTTTTTACTTTTTGCTAAGAAAATCATCTTTTTAGCTAAATCATCAGAATCCATGACTTTTGTTAATAAACCATACTGACCATTACTCAAAATTTCTTTGGGGCCTGTTTTACAGTTTGTTGAGATAATTGGGAGCCCACATGCTAGAGCTTCAAGTAAAACCAATGGGAAGGCTTCAAATTCAGAAGATAAAATAAATATATCCGATTTTGAGAGATATTTATAAGGATTTTTTTTAAAACCAAGTAAATATACGTCTTTATTTAAGTTTTTTTGTTCTATTAATAATTCAAGTTGTCGTCTCATATTTCCCTCACCAATAATAATCAATTTTGAATTTGGAATTTTATTTTTAACTTTAAAGAAAGCTGTAATTAAATAGTTATGCCCTTTTGATTCAATTAATCTCCCTACAGTAATGAATTTGATAATATCCTCATCTTTAAATATCTCTTCATAACTAATTTTAGCTTTACTTAAATCTGTAATCTCTTGGGTGTTTATACCATTATAAATTGTTATTACTTTTTCCTTTTTTATATTACATTCTCTCTTAAAAAAATTCTGTAAATCTTTTGATAATGTGATTAACAGATTAACCAAATTCAATTTATACAACCTCTTTATTAAAAAAAGCATATATCTCTTATTATTCTTATAAGCTAATTTAGGGTTGTTATGATTACAAATAATTAAAGGAATCTTTAACTGGAAAATGAATTTTACTAAAATTGTCAAAATATTCGTATGTTCCATAAAAGAAATTATAATATTTGGTGAAATAAATTTAATTAATTTGAAGATTTTAAATGGTAAAAGTAATTTTCTCCATGTCTTTTGCTTTAAATTAAGGGAAAAATAATTTCCACTGAAAGAATAAATTTCTCGATAATTATAGAAAGTCAAAATATAAATATCATACTTCTCTGCAAGCTTTTTTGTTAAAGAAGCAGCTACCTTTTCTGCTCCACCCCCAACCTCTAAGGAAGGAATTATAATTAAAACCTTGTTTTTCATATAATTCGAAGAAATTTAGATAAATATTTGATTTTTTGAATGTTATGATGAAAGTAATTAGTGTTTAACTTCTAATTAATTTTTCTTAAATTGGAAAAACAGGAGTCTTGGGAATTATTCTTTATTTCCTTAAATCCTTAAGTTACGATTTTCCTATCTTTATTTGTATATAGAGCGCCTTAAATTGTTTTGCGATAATGTGCCAATCGAAATTTTCTATTTTCTCAAAAGATTTCTTTAAAATCTCTTCTCTTAATTTTTCTTTTTTAAAAAGTTCATATAATTTTTCAGAAATCATCTTTCGATCTCCAACTGGGATGATGGATTCATCACTTAATATTTCTCTCACTTCTCCGACATCCGTAGAAATACAAGGTACTTTAGATGCTGTTGCTTCTAATAAAACTGTAGGAAAACCTTCAATATAAGAAGTTAAACAACATAAATCAGATATTGCATAAAACTTTTTAATTTTCAGTCGATTACCTAAAAGAAAGACATTTTCTTTCAAATTTAGCTTAATCAATTCATTTTCTAAAAGATTCATCAATTTACCATCACCTAAATATAGTAATTTTATCCTTGCTTTTTCAGATTCATTAATCATTGATAAAAAATTTTTGAATGCGTATAGAAAATCTATCATGCCCCTGACCTTTTGTTTGAAGACCATATAACCCACATATATAATTATATAGTCTTCAGCTACAAGAAGAGTTGAAAGATTTAATTCTTTAATAATATCTTTTTTATGATTTCCATTTTTCACATGAAAAAACTCTTGTATAGCAATCCCATTTGGTATCCAAACTAAATTTTCAGTGTTGACTCGATTTTTTTCAAAAAATAATCTCATCTTTCTGCTGATCAAAACATACTTTGATGAAAATCTATGAATTAATCCAATTTCTAATAGGTATTCCAATTTATAGGGTGAATCAATTCCATGTTGAGTATAGATAAACGGAATTTTAAAGATCTTTTTAAATATTATTGCTACTAAGCCCGTGATTACAGGATTATCACAATGGATTATATCTATCCCATGAATGCGATGTATTTTTATTATTTTTTTAAAAGAAAGAGATACAAATTTTATGATAAATAGCATCTTTTTTAGAATACTATCTTCTTTTGAGGGAATTTGGATATGTAAATAATAAATTTCAAAATTTGAGTTGATCTCCGAAAAATCTTTTCTAAAATCAAAAGGGTTGCAGCTTATATTAAAAAATCTAAAACTCTTTTTTGATATATTTTTTGATAAATTATAAGCATAAACAGCAGGACCACCTTTATCTGGATAAATTCTTGTAGTTAACCTTAATATATTCATCTAAATTTTTTCTCTCATTTACTTCTTACAAATTATCACAAAATCTTTTGTAAACATTCTTGAAAGCCGGAAATGTGAGGTTATCTGTAATAATTTCATCATCATTTTGTGAGATTTTTTGATAGATTTAATCTTTAAAACTTCTTTTATTTTAAATCGTAATTCTTTTCCATTAAAGCTAGATACATTGAAAAGATACTTATATGTAGGTAATGGAACAAGGATTTGACAATTATTAAATATTTTTCTGAGAATCTTTTGATATCCCCAATAACTCTTAACATTTTGACCATAATATTCGTTTTTTAATCTTTGATATAAAGGCATTGATATAAATTTAGGTAAAATTGCTGTAAACGGTGTATATCCATGTGGATCTATAAACCAATGATATGGATATATTTTATTTTCTATACCAATATATAATATTCCTGTAGGTTTTAAAATTCGGAAACACTCTCGAATTGCTTGAATCTGACAATTAATTTGAGAATCATATGGATTTGAACAACCTACCCACTCCAATACACCTTCTAAGATAATTAAATCAAATTGGTTATCATCAAATTCTGTTTTTAAAATACTTCCCTCCTTAATTTCAAGGTTTTCAAATTTTTCTGCTTTCCTTTTTGTTTCTTTGACGATTTTAATATCTACATCAATTCCAATGACACTTTTTAAATCTTTAGCTAAATTAAAACTAAACGCTCCATATCGGCATCCTACATCTAATGCTGTAAGTTCGGAAATCTCGCTGAAATATTTTCTTATAAACTTTAAAAATAGGTGCCCTCTAAACTCGTCTTTCCAAACTTTATTAAAATCAGTCATATTGAAATTAAGTAGAATATTACATAAAAGGTTTAATTATCAGAAATTAAATTTAAATCTAATATTATAATAATGAGAAGATTTGTGTTTGGAGGGTATTATAATTACTATATCTCTAATAATAAAAACTTTTTTATAAAAGTTTGTAAGGGAGAAGAAGATTTAATCAAAAAAGAATTTACAAACTTAAAAAAATATTGGAAGCATTTAGGAATTAAGGGTTTTAACCTCATTGAGCCAATTAGCTATTCGATAGAGAAATCCTTTATTGTTACAAGATATGTGGATGGAAAAACCCTAGATAAAATATTGCTTCCCAAAGTTTATTATTTCTTTGGGAAAAAACTAAGAGAATTTCATACTAAAGGATTTTCTCATGGTCATCTTGAATATAATGATGTTTTAGTTAAGAATAATCAGTTTTATTTAGTTGATTTGCCCTTCTTGAACGAAAAAGTTCCTCTTAATGATTTAGCCTCATTAAAAATAAGCTTAAATATGTTTAAATTAAAAAGACCCTTATTATGGAGAAAATATGATTTATGTAATCAAGCTTTCAATAAAGGTTACGGTTTAAATAAATTCTCCGAACTCGAAGTGGCTTATGAATCTATGTCACATGATAGAATCAGGTTTCTTTTAGCTCGTAGAGGTTTAAGTTCAAAAATTAAAGGCTATATTCTGACATTTGTATCAAGACTCGGCTTTTTTTAATTTGAGAACCTTTTGTTTAATGGTATAGATCATTAATCTTTTTTAGTAAAACACATTACTTTTTACTTAACATTATCCTTTATTCAAAGTTTTTTTTTTATTATTATGAATATTCTTTTAATCTCACATTTTTTCCCGCCACATAAGGGTGGTATTGAAACAGCCGCATATAATACAGCAAAAAAATTGGCTGAATTTGGGCACAAGGTTGTTGTAGTAACAAGTAAAAATAAATTTGATAAAAAAAAAAAGCAAAAAAAGGAAGGTTTTTTATTATACCGCTTTAAAGCTTTTAATTTACCAGAATTAAAAATTTTACCTCAAATATCAAGTTTAGGATTTATGCCTGGAGCTATTCTCGAATTACCAAAATTAATTAAAAAGCATAAAATCCAGCTAATTCATGCTGAAGGAAGATTCTTTCCAATTACATTTTTCTCAGTACTTCTAAATCGAATAGTCTTTAAAAAACCAATGTTTATTTCCATTCAAGGGAGATTAAAAGGAGGAATAACAGGATTGATTGAAAAAATTTATGATAAAATCGTAATCAAACATTTATTCAGAAATATCACAAAGTTGATATGTGTTAGTAAATCTCTGAAAAGACACTTTATCAAATTTAAAATCCCTACAAAGTTATTAACAGTTATTCCAAACGGAGTGGATACTTCAATTTTCACAAAAGTTGAATACCCAAAATTTTTAGATTATTATTTAATGGATAAAGAAGATTATAAAAAAGTGATTTTTGTAGGCAGACTAGATACACAAAAAGGAGTAGAATATCTATTACATGCTATTCCAACCGTAATAAGAAATTTTCCAAAAGTACATTTCTTCATATTAGGTAATGGAAGTCTGGAAACCAAATTAAAAAAACTTGCAAAAAAACTACACATTCAAGCAAATACTACTTTTATTGATATGATACCATTGGAAAAAATGCCAGAATTTTATTCATCTGCAGATATCCTTTGTCTTCCATCTATTCATGAAGGATTTCCATTAAGTATTGTTGAAGCTCTTTCAATTGGTCTTGTGATTGTAGCTTCCGAAACTGAAGGTATACCTGAGGCAATAATTGAGAACAAAAATGGATTTCTAGTTGAACCTAAAAACGTTATTCAATTAACTGAAAAATTACTTAAAGCCTTAAACTTACAAGACGATGAAATTAGCCAAATTCAGAAGAATAACATTGAATTAGCTCAAAATAAATATTCTTGGAATTTCATTGTAAGACAGATAGAAGAATTATACAAAAACAAAAAAAATTGATTATGTCCAAAATTAAATCTTAAAAAATTTATCATAATATTGGGCTGGTTAATAGAATAAGCAAGTATCTGATCATGATAAAAATTGACAGTGATGTAGAACGGAGTAAGGGATAAAGCATATTCATAATAAAATCCTAATAGCCAATAAAATATAATTAATAGAACAAATTTTAATTATTAATTAAAAATTTATAAAAAAAGATTCAAGGAATTTATGTTTTTTGTTAACTGGACTTTATTGGATGATCTATACATAGAGAAAAAAAAACTTGGAAAATTCTAAGTTTTAAAAAAATTAAGAATTTTGTTAAAATGAAAAATGACAAGAGGAAAATAATGATACTTAGGTGATTGTAAATTAATATTGTAATAGTAACTCCATTTTTCAATGAATACCCAAATAGAAAATCGGGCTTGATGACACTTGTAAAAGAATTATCTAAGAATATAGATATTACAGTAATATCATCAAAAGTAGAAGATACTAAGAGTAGGGAGGTTATAAATTCTAAACTACGGATATTTAGATTCAAACCACAATTCTACTTTTCAAGGTTACCTTATACAATTGATATTTTCTTGATACAGAAAATTCTTAAAGTATGTAAAAGGAAAAAGTGTGATGTTATAATTGGATATAGTCTCCAATTTTTTTCTTGTTTTTCAGCTGCCATTGCGGCTAAGTTAGGAGGAATTCCATTCGTGTTACGGATTGTGGGAGCAAGTGAAACTACCAATAGATGGGGAATTGATTTCTTTTCTAAAATTTATGACAACACTCTAGCAAAACTTACGCTTAAATTTGCGAAAAAAATATTTGTTCAAACCAAAAGAATGAAAGAGAGACCTTTGAACCTTGGAGCTCAATCATCGAGGATTTCAGTTGTAGAAGATGGAATTAATCTAACAAAATTTAGCGTAACTAAAGGAAAGAAAACTATAAAACAAGAGTTTAATGTGGAAGATTCAAGCATAGTAGTAACCTTTATAAGTAGATTAGTTCAATTAAAAGGAATTGAGGACTTTATTACAGTTGCTAAAGAACTAGTAAAGAAATTTAATGATATTGTGTTTTTCATAGTAGGTACAGGGCCACTAGAAAGAACATTAAAGAAAAAAACAAATAATTACAACAATATCTTCTTTCTTGGGTATCGAAAAGATATTAATATAATATTAAAAATGAGTGATATTTTTGTATTACCCTCCTATAGTGAGGGGTTGTCTCCAGCAATTCTAGAGGCTTGTGCTAGCGCATTACCAATAATAACCACAAATGTAGGTTCAAGCCCGGATATAATTGAAAACGGAGTAAATGGTTTTCTAATTGAACCTGGAGATAAAAGTAGATTAAAAGAATCAATAATTATACTCAAAAATGATAAATTTTTGAGAGAAGATATGGGAAAGGAAAATAAAAAAAGAATTTTTGAAAATTATCAAATAAATAAAGTTGCTAATAAGTTTTTATTGGAACTTGAAAAAATCCGTAGATAAAATATTACGTGTTCTTTTTTAATAAAACCTAGGAGAAGAATTTAAAGAGATTTTACTTGTTTTATATGAATATAACTCGAGAGATTAATTGTATAATTAGATAAGCAAGCAAACTTAAAATCAATTACAACCTTATTTATTTTAATGGCACAGAAGAATTGACTTATGAAAAGTTCAACAATTTTTGTTTAAATAACATAATTGAATAGATCTTAGTAAGAAAGGGTGGGTTAGTTTTTTTAACGTTTCTGATGGAATTTGAGGATAGTTTGCACTTTAATAAAATCTACCACTTAGCTGAATCTAATAGACATTATGGATTATCCATATATACTCGCTAAGAATTGATTCTGTAGTGAAAATTTGACAAATTCTAGATAGAGTTGAGAAGCTGGAGCTAAAGTTGTGATTTATTTTAAATGCTATAGTAAACCTTATTTTTAAGCGCACAATTTATCAATATAATTTCTTTATTTAAATAAGTAAGTTCTATAGATGAAAATAGCGGATTTTATTTTCTTTTTATTTATTACTTATATAAATTATATTATTTTCTTTATAACTGTAAGTATCTTTGGAGCTTTTATTATATCTATAATAAAAAGTAGAGAAAAAAAAGAATGGAATTTGACAAAAATAGAATATCTTTTCATATCATTTGCAATTGGAATTTCATCTTATTTGGTTATTTCTTATATTCTTTTAATTTTTGAAGTTTTCAACTTTTTCAATTGGTTTTTCCCCATTTTTTTCATAGATATACTATTCCTTATCTATTTTTTTAAAAAACAGAAATTCAATCTTAGTTTAGAAAAGATTAGAAATTCTTTAATTTTAAATAAAAAAAACATTATTCTATCCTTATTTATTGTTTTCGTTGTTTTTTTTATTCAATTTTTAGAATTTTTACCAATATTAAGTAGTAATTCATCACTTTTGGCAAAAGACAAATATAAATGGACAGCAAAAGTCTTTTATATTATGGATTATGGCCATATAGATTTTCGTCTATTTGGGCCAATGTATCCTGAGGGTTTTCCTCTTGTTTCTGCCGGAAGTTCGTTAGCTTTTCAAAATAAAACAATTACATATTTTTTTATGAAATTGGGGAGTATGCCATATCTTTCGACTTATATACTAGTTATGTATTCGGTTTCAAAGAGATTTTTTAAACACAAGTTTATATTGATATTCTCAAGTCTTATTTTCCTCTTAACGTATAGATGGTTCATTTACAGAACACTTGTATTTCTTCCATCTACAGTCGCAAATTTACTTATATTTATTTGTCTAATTATTTTTTTGACGAAAACACCTAATTACTTAATAGGCTTTATTATACCTGCAATATATTTAATCCATCCCCTTAGCGCTTTATTTTTTATAATTTGTGTGGGAATTTTTTATTTTATTAAATTTTTTCATTCTTTTGGTGAACTTAAATCTTTTTTCAAAGAAATCTCAATAATTTCAATTCTAACAATTATTTTTCTAATACCTCTTTTTATCCATTCCTACATTGTATTTGATACTAACATTATATCATATTTATTAAATTATTTAGAAAAAGTATCGCTCCAAAAATCGGGGAATTTTTTTCAATTTAAACGTTTAGGATATATCATCCAAAGTCAATCATTTTTTGATTCTGTAAATTTCTTTAGAATTGAAACAATTAATGAACTATTTGATCAATATACTATTGGACCTTTTCTCCTATTATCTTTTTTTGGGCTTCTAATTGGATCTAAAACAAGAAACAAAAATACCAGAGAATTTATTTTAAATTTAAAATTTGGATTTGCTTTAACAGTTATTATATATTTTTTAGGTTCAATGTTTTCAGAATATTTTTCTAATTCGAACTTTATTGAATTTGCGCTATATAGACCTCTTGAAACTTTTGCGCCTCAAATTATTTTGCTTGCTGTTTTAACAATAGAATCATTACTTAACTTATCCGAAAACCTGTGGAATTCTTTAAGAAAAAAATATTCTCAATTTATTCATTCAAATAAAATTAAATGGATTTCAAAAAATTTGAATTTAAAATTGTTTTTGATTATATCTATAATCACATCTTCCTTTTTGTATTTTGATAGAAGAAAGGAGGTGCAACCAAATTATTACTATAATACATTACCTGAACTTTTGTTGTATGTGAATAATAATATCCCAAAAGGTTCGAATTTAGCACTAAGCATTCTTTATAATGAAAATAACGAACCTGATCATGGAGTTTATGTTTTGATACACGAATATAATCGTATTCTTTACAAGTGTAGTGATTCATTGACCTATAACGGATTTTATAATTTTGCTGCCTATAATAACATTGATTATGTATTATTAAAAAAGAGTTGCTTAAATTATTCAAATTTCTTAATGAAATTTGAAAATAGCACTAATTTCATTAAGATTTATCAAGTTAATGATTCAGATTTGCATTTTGGATTATATAGTTTTAACATTTAACATTCAATAAAACCTAGAGTAAAAATATATTCAAGTTATCATAAAAAAATTTGGGGACAAAAGAGTTGAATTTTCGAAAATTTTACTTCACTTATATTATTGTTAATATCTTATTTTTTACCTGTTTTTTATTCATTCTAATTACACCTAATTATGAGAGAATAACATATTCATTCGAAAATTCGATTATAGGCGTAAAAGGTGAAGAAATTAACTTTATTGATAATGATTCTTCAGATGGAGATTGTAACGCAACAATCTTTAGTATTAATAATAACTCAAATAAAGTCTTACAAATTAAAGATTATAATGATACAGGGATGGTTTTAATATCTAATAACTGGCCCCGTAAGCAGATTAATCCCATTATAGAATTTGATATTAGTAAAAGTGATAATCTAAGTGTCCTTCAAATTTATCTACATGAAACTGGTATTGGAAGAATAATCTGGCTGCAATTTAATAAAGATGACCTTACAACTCGCCAAAAAGGCTCAGAATGGAAGAGAATAAAAACAGATTTTTTGATTATGGATAAAATTTACAATCTCAAGATTGTATTAAATGAACAATTTAACTGGTTTACGTTATATTTAGATGGAATTGAAGAGGGAACTTTTTTTTATGATACTGAATCTGAAAAAGGCGTTAACAGTTTGGTATTTGAAACTACAGATATCGATTCAATGTTTAGTGCTAGTATTGATAATATTAAATATTTATGGAACCCTACACCAAAAATCATTATTGGCTTAATAGTAATTGTATTCGAATTAGTTTTTCTTTTAGTTTCAACTTTAATAATAATAATTAGGCATTCTAAAAAAAAACACTAAATTACATTAATGAAAGATGCGAATTAAAAAGAAACGATCAGATAAATTCAAGTCAGAAATTGAATCACAAACGAATTTTCTAAGTATTAAGAGAATTTTAATATTAACAGTAGGAATTATTATTATTAATCTCCCAATTTTAGAGATAGTAATAAATTTCATCGAATTTAATTATATTTTCTATCATAATCTAAGTACTCTTTTGATGATTATATTAGGGATTTATTCATGTGTTCTTTTTATAATAATATTTAAAAATATACCCCCTAAAAGAAAAATACCAATTAATGATAGATCAAATGAAAAAAAAATTTCAAATTAATCAAATAAGATGGAATCATTAAAAGGACTCTTGTTAAGACATACCTGGTTTTTAATCTTTATTTTCATATTTTTGTTTTCTCTTCTAATAGAACCGTTTAACAGTTTATTTATAATTTTTGTGGTAATTTATTCATTATTAATTCCAGGTTATATAATTCTTAGATATTTCAAATTCAGCAAAAATTTAGATTTTATAGAGAAGTTTGGGATGAGTTTCTTTTTTAGTCTCATCTTTCTCACAATAATTGGCAATATCTGCTGGCTATTTAAATTTGATAAATGGATCTTAGCTTTTCTCTTAATTATAATCCCCGCTATTATTGAATTTACATTAAATAAAGATAAAATCTTTTTTTTTTCAAAATTTAGGAGTAATTCCTTTAATATTATAAATTTAGTTACTATTTTTTTAATAATTGTCGCATCTCTAATATCTATTATTATTCATGCCGTTCCTTCATTGATTAACGAATATCCACTAGGATTTGATACATACCAACTTCATATCATCCGCATCAATTATTTTTTAAAAGATGGCAAAGTTGTACTAGGAGATCTAGTAACTGGGGATTTTTTAAATCCGCTTCGATATCAATGGGGTTTTCATGTATTTGCTGGATCAATAGGATTACTAATTGAACAGAATTCAATATTTTTACTTAGAGTTTTACCACTGATAAGTGGCTTAATTTTACCCATTGCAATTTATACAGCATGCCCTTTATTTGGGTTGAATACAAAAAATGGCCGTATTCTTGCTTGTTTGATATCTCCATTGTTTTTTCATGACCCTGGTCTCCTAGGGTTAATATATCCATTTCCTTCATCGATGAGTCTTATAATATTCATTATTTCATTCAGATTATTATATGAAATTTATAGAGGGGATAGAAAATTGATTTCATTTTATTTTATTTTGATCCCTTTTGCTTTTTATTTTTATAAGGGACTTGGGATTATTTTATTTCTTACTTTTTTAATTTTTGTTCCACTTTCGAAATTTAACAAGTTAAATAAAGTTAAATCAAAAAAAATTTTATTACTTTTTTATTGTTTAATAATTTCATTTCTGGGCGTTATTAGTTTAAATTTTGTTAATCAAATGATTGAGAACGAATTCAACCTAATATCCATCTTTAGTTTTGAGATTAGTATTTTTCAACTTAATAAAATTGTAGGTCAAATTTCACTATTTATCTTTATCTTCTCATTAATCTTTGTGCTATACAGTTCTATCTTTAAAAAAGACAACTCAAATTTTCTACTACTCTTAATATTCATATTGCTTTTAATTTTATCTTCAGGTTTTTTTATGGGATCAAGGTGGCTCTTATATCTCGCTCCAATTATCGTTTTTTTTAATTCCAAATTCTTGACTAAATTTTTTAATATAATCGAGACCGAAATAGTGAAATTTCGAAGGCTTAAAAGTATAAAGATCCCTATTAGAATTGCGATGACGATTTTGTTGGTATCTATTTTAACTGACGAACCAATTTCGCATAATTTATACCCCTCCCATGCCCTTAATCCAGAATTTGGGGATTTAGAAGAAAGTATCTATAATCAAATAGAAGACTTAGAAAATAATAGTGTTGTATTATCAACGTATACAATGTATAAGTTCTATAGTCTATATTCAATCGGAAAGAATACGCTATATTTATCAGAAAAAAAAGTACTAAACTATTATTATCTTGCTAGAGGTGGCTATCCTTTAGTTGGGAGATATAATACCAATGAAGAAGGGGGATCCTTGAAAATCTTGGATGATTTAAATAAATCTAAGATATTAGATTTAAATGACACTAGTTCAGATAATTCCGTCTCATTTTCTGAATATTTTACTAGGAGAACCTGGGGAGAAATTACCTTCAGCTTTAAAAAAAATACATTTGATAATGGAAAAATTAAACTTTATTCTAATTCTGGGCAAGAATTATTTTTAAAGGTCCATTATAAAGATAATACACTGCAATGTGAAACAATAGACAACTTAATAGATATTGCTAATATTTCTATAAATAAGTGGTATGATCTTAGAATAAAATTTGATATACTTAGAAACCCTCAATATGAAATATATATAAATTCTACTCTTGTTTTTTCTAATAATTTTTCTAAAGGAGCTAATACTTTAGGTAAAATTGAATTTTCTACAATTTCTAATGATTATAACTATCATTTTTATGTAAAAGCTCCAACTTATTCCTGGATTGGAGATCTTTCAGAATACTGGCATAAAAATTATGGTAATAATCGTTTTATATATTTTACTTATATAAAATCAGATTTTTGGAGGGAATGGGACAATTTACTTTTCTTTAGTGGGATCATACCAAATTTTAATATAACATATATAGAAGATAAATTTGCAATTCTAAGATTGTAAACTAAGACAAGACATCTTACAAGATTTAAAATTATTAAATCCTTAAAACTAAATCTCAATATTTTTTCTAGAAATGCAGTAAATGTAGTAAACCTTAATTTTTAATTTAATTTTATGTTTAATAACTCCCGGATTACTTAGTGATTTTCACTTATGAATCTATTGGATTACATTTTTTATTTGTTTGTTACCTATTTAATTTACATAATTTTTTTTGGATTAATTGCAATTTTTGGTTATATTTTACTATTTTTTCTTCGAAATAGAAATACCAGAGATTTAAATTTATCAAAACTTGAATTTATCTTTATCTCTTTCGCTATTGGAATTGCACTATATCTAATTTTAGCATACAGCCTTCTAACTCTTGAAATTTTTAACTTTTTTACTGGTTATTTATCTATAATTCTTCTTGATATAGTTTTTGTATTATATTATTTAAGAAAAAAAAAAATTCGTATAGACTCTCGAAAATTTAAGAATTTTTTAGTTTTAAAAAAAAAACAAATTATATTTTCGATATTAATTATATCCAGTATCACTTTTATCCAGTTCTTGGAATTTTGGCCTATTCTAGTTGACAATTCTTCTTTATTGGCTAGAGATACCTATAAATGGACAGCAAAAGTCTGGTATATTTTGGATAATGGCAATATAAATAATCAATTTTTCAATTTACCGTTATATCCCGAAGGATCTCCAATTATATGGGCTGGAAGTTTAATGATTTCTCCCACAAAGACCATCAGTTATTTTTTTATGAAGTTTGGGTGCATGCCTATTTTATCAACTTATATTTTGGTAATGTACACTGTGTCAAAACGTTTTTTTAAAAAAAAATTTCTATTGATATTCTTTTGTTTGATCTTAATCTTAATATCAAGATATTTTATGTATAGAACAATATTATTTCTTCCATCATCCTTAGCTAATTTACTGATTTTTGTTAGTACTATTATTGTTTTAACTAAACTCCCTAATTATTTACTAGGTTTTATTATTCCAGCCATATATTTAATACACCTACTAAGTGCATTATTTCTTATATTATGTTTAGGAATTTTTTATATTATTAAATTTTTTAAGTCTTTTAGTGAAATTAAACCTTTTTTTAAGGAGATTTTAACTATCTTCTTCCTTATAATTGTTTCACTTATTCCTTTTTTTGTTTATATTTATATAACATTCGAAATCAGTATTGTCGCTTATATAGACTACTACTTAGAATCCATAATACCTCAAATTTCAAGTAATGTATATCAAATAAATATAAATGAATTAGGATATTCAATCCAAACTCAGTGGATCGACGATATGATAAATATTATAAATATTGAAAGAATGAGAGATTTATTCGATAAATATACTATTGGACCATTCCTACTTCTGTCTTTTTTTGGAATAATAATAATGAATAAAAAAAGAAAAAGAGAGGGAAAAGAATTTGTTTTAATTTTGAAAATTGGACTACTTTTGACAGTTATCATATACTATTTTGGTTTTTTAATAGGAGAAACTTCTCAATCTACCCTCTATGATTATGCAATATATAGACCATTAGAGACTTTTACTCCTCACATAATTCTTCTTTCTGCATTAACTCTTGAGACTTTGCTTAAAAAATCAGAAAAGTTATGGAAACTTCTAAGAAAAAGATACTCTTATTTAATCTTTTCATATAAAATTAGATTGATCTTGAAAAATATAACTTTTAAATCGTTTTTAATCACAGTAGTAATCGCATCATCATTATTTTACAGTAATACAAGACAAAAAATTCAACCAAACTATTATTATCTTACCTTACCTGAAGTAATTCTATATATTAATGATAATATTCCATATGGGACAAGGTTATCTGTACCTAGTCCATGGATTGAAGGGAGTGAGTTCTCTGACAACGTTTATGCATTTCTTGTTAACTATAATTTGATTTATTACCGTGGTACCAGCGATTTAACATATAGTAGATTCTTAAATTTTTGTGAAGATAACATTATAAAATATATCATATTAAAGAAAAGTAGCTTAAATTACTCCAATTTCTTGAGGGATTTTGAAAATAGTACTTTTTTCACAAAAATTTTTCAAGTAGTTGACTCAGATTTACATTATGGTATTTATTTATTTAATAAATAAAATTTAATATTGATTTGATAAAAAAAAGTCAAAAAAGTAGGATAGATAACCTTATATAAAATATTGGAAACGGAGATATAAGAATTGAATTTACGAAGACTATTTGGTTTATTTATTATCATAATAATATCACTCAACTTGTCTTTGATAATTCTAATTTCTAGCCCTGGATATGAAGAAGAGGCTTACACATTTGAAAATGAGGTAGTTGGTTCTTATGGTACTGAAATTAATTTTATTGATGAAGATTTATCAGATTTAAATTGTTCAGCTTCAATAAACACTGGAAATAACGGCCTTAATAAATATATTCAACTTGAAGATAAAAATAGTTCTGGTAAAACCTCGATAAAGAATTTCAAAAGGACTGAAAAGAAAATTGATATAGTTGAATTTGATCTTTATAAAAACGAAGATGAAAATATAATTCAAATTTTTTTTCATGAAACAGGTGTAGGAAGGATAATTTGGCTGCAAATAATTAATAATAACCTTGTAACTAGGGAATCCGGGTCAATATGGAAGACAATAAAATCAAATTTCTTCAATAATAGAACAAATTATAATTTTAGAATTGATTTAGATGATAACCAAAATGAGTTTATTATTAGGATTAATGGAATAAAAGAGGGAGTATTTAAATTTAATGCTAGATCCAAAATTGGTTTTAACTATTTGCATCTAGTGACTACGGATTTGAATGATTCAGATTTTTCATTTTTTATCGATAATGTTCGTTATAAATGGATACAGGTACTAAATGTCATTATTAGCATCATTATTTTAATAGTTGAATTTGTTTTTCTTGTAATTATAACTTTATATCTTATTCTTAATAAAATAAATAAAAAAGCACGACACAAAAATCAGCAGAAATATAATGAATAACCCAAAAGCTCATTACAAAACTGGAGAGAAAAAAAATAAAAAATATGTTATTTTATTTGATTTAACTGTTTATGTTGTTGGAATAGTTATTATACTTCTTCCAATCTTGAACAGTGGCATCAATATATTTAGTTTTTTTAATGCAATTATCGAACTTTCAACTAATAATTATTTTCTATTTTTAAATTTAAGAATTTTATTTTTGATATTATTAGTTATACACTCTATTATTATCGCGCTCTTTCTTTTAAAAAAATATTTTCTAAATCTAAAAATAAGTGAATAACATATGAAATCTCTTTTTATGTCGAAATAATTTAGATTTAATTAAAAGACCAACAAAAAATTCTTGTCATATGTTCATTTCTGTCTTTAAAGAATCTATTCTTGAAATAACCTTTAGAAACAAATAAAGAAGGGATCCCTAATAGCACATCAAAATCTTTTAAATTTTATAAACCTTAAGTATGTTAAAAAGAATACACAAAAATACTATGGAATCATTAAGAAAGCTTATTTTAAGACATCAATGGTTCTTAATTTTTCTAAGTATCTTCCTTTTCTCTCTTGTATTAGAAGAATTTAACAATTTTTTTTTTATTTTTGTTTTGCTCTATTCATTGTTAATCCCTGGATATGTGATCCTTCGACATTATAAATTTAACTCTCATTTAGATGCAATAGAGAAGGTAGGTATGAGTTTTTTTTTTAGTCTTATTTTTCTTACCATTATAGGAAGTATTAGTTGGATTTTCATATTTAACAAGTGGATATTAGCTCTTTTTCTAATAATTATCCCCGCTTTTATAGAATTTATATTCAATATAGAAAAAAATAGAATTTCTCTAAAACCTATAAAGAAACTCTCTAATAATTTACAAATAAACACGATTGTTTTAATTTTAATCGCATCTTTAATATCTGTTTTTATCCATGCAATTCCTTCCATATTAAATGATTATCCGCTAGGCTTTGACACTTATCGTCTTCATATTATTCGGATAAATTATATTTTAAATGATGGAAGAGTAATCTTAGGTGATATGATCACTGAGGATTTTTTGAACCCATTTCGTTATCAATGGGGATATCATTTGTTTGTTGGATCCCTTGGACTTTTAATTAACCAGAATTCAATATTTTTACTTAAAATGTTACCAGTTTTAACTGCTTTATTATTACCTCTCTCTATTTATACAGCATGTCCATTATTTGGATTAAATAAAAAAAGTAGTCGAATATTTGCCAGTTTAATATCACCCTTATTTTTTCACGATCCATTTGTCCTTGGGCTTATTTATCCTTTTCCGTCATCCGTAGGGCTAATATTGTTTATTTTTTCATATAGAATTTTATATGAAGTTTATATGGGAAATAAGAAATTAATCCTTTTTTATTTACTATTAGTTCCTTTTTTTTTTTACTTCTATAAAGGTCTTGGAATTATTCTATTTCTTATTTTAATGATTTTTTTGCCTGTTTATTTGCAAAAAATTAAGTCTAAGGAATTTGGAAAAACTAAACTCATGAAGTTTTATATAAAAACTGTTTTATATTGTGTAATTCTCTCAATAATAGCCGCAATTTTCTGGAATTTCGTTTTTCAAATCACCGAGGATAACTTTAATATAATAACTATTTTCTGGTTTGAATTTAACATCAGTCAACTTTTCAAAATTGAGGGTATTATAGCCCTCATTCTTTTCTTTTTTTCATTATTCTATTTATTATTTGAATTTATTTCTAAAAATAATAAACTTGATTTTACAATTTTTTTACAACTTATCTTTTTCTTAATAATCTCATCAGGTTTTTTTTTGGGGTCAAGATGGCTATTTTATTTAACACCTATTATAACTTTTTCTAACGGTAGATTATTATGCAAAATAATAAGGGTCATTAATTTAAAAATTGGCAATTTTGCAAGGCTTAAAAGAAAGAAAATAATTTTAAAAGTCGTTTTCCCCATATTTATAGTCTCTATCTTAAGTTTTGAACCTCTTTTCTATAATATAAATCCCTCTCATCCTCTTAATCCTGAATTTGGAGATATTGAAGAAGATATGTTTGAACAGGTTAGTAAATTAAATAGTTATAGTATTATTCTGGCCAGATACACGATGTTTTATTATTTAAATGCTCATGCCATCGATAAAAATATGTTATATATACCTAAAGAAAAATATTTATATTTCTATTATATAGACCGTAAAGATTATCCTCTAAAAGATAAATATCAGTTCTTTGAAAACGGTAGTTCAATTCAAGTTCTAAATTTTTTTAATGAAAAGGTTAACATAATCGATATAAATGATATTCACTCAGATGGCTATGTATCGTTCAGTAGGTTATTTAGTCAGAAGTCGTCTGGAGAAATTAATTTTAGCATAAATAAAGATACATATGAACTTATAACTATTGACATTAATTCCGCTTTTGGGAGGGAAATATCTATTTTAATTCATCTTAACGATAATCAAATTATATTAAACACATCAACAGGTTTAAAGCCAATTTCAACCCTCTCCATTAATAATTGGTATGACTTTTCTATTAAATTCAATAACTCAGAAACCCCAAATTATAAACTTTATTTAAATTCAAACCTCTCTTACGCTGGAAACTTTTCAAATGGAGCTAATAATTTAGATATGGTTAGGTTTTACACTTCAGTTCCTTTAGAAAACTATCATTTATATATAGATCCTCCAATTTTTTCTTGGGAGTTGTCAGATCCATTCATAGATTCCTGGCATAGACAATATGGAACAAAAACTTTAATATATCATATATATGTTTACTCACCCTATGATGATTACTTTGATAATATTATAAAGACAGCAAAATTGGATTCAAGAATGAATATTACTTATCTTACAGAAGATTATGCAATTTTTAAATTTTAATGATTTTTCTCTTGTTTCAATTTAGACAATAAATTTAGGTTCTTACTACTACTTAAAATCTTTAATTTCGTATTCATTATCAGCAGAAAGTAACACGAATGGATGTGAATATAATTTAGATTTATATCTTTGACAATTTTCTACTTTTCCTAAGTGTATTTAAAAATTTATAATATTTTGAGCCAACTACTTCAATTGAATAATGTTCTTTGACAAATTTTCTTGCATTTTTTCCTATCTTTTCAGCAGCATTTAAGTTATTTAATGTATCAATAATGGTTTTCATAAACGAATTTTCTTCACTGTCTGTTAGAATTCCAGTCCTACCATTTTCGATTAATTGTCTATGAGCATAAATATTCGTTGCTACAACTGGCTTCTCCATTGACATATACTCTAATACCTTAAGGGGACAACTATACTTATAAGTAGCCGTATCTGGAATATAACTGAGACAAACATCAGCTATTTTGATATAGTTAAAGATATAATAGTGCGGTACATATGTTATAAAAGTATGAGAATGAATATCTAGAGTTTCTATTAGTTTTCTTAATTTGATATCAATTCTACCTAATAACATTAACTTTACTTTATATTTTTTTTTTACAATTTCTGAAAAAATCTTTAACACTCTTTGAAATTCTCTTCCTACACTGATTGAACCTATATAGAGAATTATTTTCTCATCTTCGTCTATCCCGAATTTTTCTTTTACATCTAGGGATGAGATCTTATTTTTATCAAAAGAATTTAAATCAACACTACACGGAATAATCATCGAATTATTTCTATCAATTTTAAAGACTTTTAATCTCGCTTTTATATAATTCTGGACTCCTTTTGTTATCGTAATTATCCCGTTAGATATTAGTAAAGATATTTTCTCTATAATAATGTAAAAGCTGATAATTATTGGGATAGTTTTCCGATTTAAATCTAGTTCTTCTGCTTGAACTAAAGTGAGTTCTCTCGATTGAATTAAAGTTGGTTTTCTTACATCTAAAATACGATAAACATTCTTGAAAAATCTTGAAAAAACAAAAACAGGAAATGATGTTTCTGGATAATAATGAATAAAATCTAACTTCTCTTTAATTTGTAGTTTCATCAGAATAAAGAAACTGAAAATGGTATAAAGAATATAATTTATTAATCTTTTTGTGATACTTTTTTTATATTTTAATAATATTGAAGGTATTTGATAAACAACGACTCCTTTGTTAAAATGATTAGAAAGATTTATTGATTTTTTGCTTTTCGATATAATAAGAAAGATTTTATTCCCCTTCGACGACATATAATTAACCAAATCTAATGTTTCGGTATATCCTATAGTTGTATCTAGGGAAATAAAACGTAAAAAACAAATCCTCATTTGAAACTATTTAATATTATATAGTTTATAAAATTTCAAATTTCAATAAATAATTACATCTAAATCTATGAGTTCAAAAAACACGGATATTTTATCTTCTCAATTGAAATAATGGAATCAATTTTAAACTTTTGCTTATATACTAATTTGAATATTACAGGCTGCTCGTTTAGGATTAAAAATTTCCAATTATATTAATTACATCTAAAAACCAATAAGAAAAGTATTTTGTACTCTATTAAACTTATAGAGTATATTTTATTGAGTTCATTATTATTTTTTTTTTGACTAAAATCAATAAAATCATAAAAATTCATCTCAATAAATTTATTTGACCAAATCAATTTCTTATAACGTGAGCTATCTAAATAATAAAAAAAGTCAAAAACTTCTTCAAAATACTTATATCTTAATGGTTGGCAATTTAATCTCAAAGCTACTTGCTATTATCAATTCTATAATAATAATAAGGTTATTAACTGTTCAAGAGTATGGGCTTTGGAAAGTTGCTAGTATTATTCCAAATATCTTACTTATTGTTGGAGAACTTGGTTTAAACAATGCCACAATCCATTTTATTACTAGAATGAAAAAAGGAGGTGATTTTAAGGGCATTAAAGATGTTATTCGAATTAATATTCTTGTCAAATTTATCATAAGTATAGTATTCATGATAACCATTGGTTTAAATGCCAAATTATTAGCTTTAGAAATATTTTTTATTGATGATCCAAGACTAATAACTTTAATTATTATTTCTTCATTTGGTATATTCACTTCGATTTTGTGTGAAGCTACATTCCCAATTTTAGTAGGATATGAATATATGAAATCAGTTAGATTAGGGATGATTTTACGGATATTCTTAAGAATTTTAATTTCATTAGCTATTATTGTTATAGGATTTGCATTATACGGTCCAATGATTGGATTTGTTTTATGTAATTTTATAACTCTTATATATAATTTTATTATTATCAAAAAACGAATAAATCTTAACGATAGTAAAAATTCCAATACAGGATTAAGTGTTTTATCAAAAATGATAAAATATAGTTATCCTTTAACCATTTCCTCAATAATTTTAGGTCTTCAGGTTCCTATATATGAAATTATTATCACTATTGTATCAGGTCCTGTTGATGTTGGTTATTTTGAAGTTGCAATAATTATTTCCGGCGTCATGCTCATACTCACTCACTCTATTTCAATTAGCTTTTTTCAAAATTTTTCGAAATACAAATGGGAAATTCAAGAAGAAAAGAAGATGTTAGTAAATAATTTTAAATTTTCGTTAAAAATGTCAAGTTTTATGATATTTCCTTTAACATATTTTCTTATATTTTTTTCAAAAGAAATTCTTCCCCTTATTTTTGGAAATGAATATTTACCGGCATCTCTTTATATATCATTATTTTTAATTACCTTTTTTTTTGTCCCTTTTGGTTCCCTGTCAATTCCTGCTTTTCTGAAAGGCCAAAAACAAACAAAAAGGTCTTTGTTGATTGATCTGATAAATTTCATTTCTAGTTTAGGATTTGGATTAATATTTTTATATTTTATTGGTAGTATTGGATTTATTGTAGGATTAATTTTTGGATTATTAATTAGTACTAGTGCTGGTATTTTATTGGTTTTACGAAAATATGAGAAAATTTTATTAACTGATTTAGCTAATCAATTAAAGATATTTTTAATAGCTACATTCTCAGCTATTTTTAGTTATATTTACTATAGTGTAATTATAAATATAATCCCTATAAGAATTTTGATAATTGATTTAATTGTACTGTTTTCTTCATTGGTAACTAATTATGTATTATTTCTATCTTTAACAGCTATTTTTTCTCTCATCACTTTAGAAGACCTAGACTCGTTAGAAAATTCCTTTAAAAAAATCATTTTAATTAATAAATTATTAGCCTTACTCTCAGTATTTCTTAAAAAAGTTATGAAATTAAAAAAAAAAACTAAAGATTTTGTTAAAAAGACCAATTTTACTAATAGAAACTGAGGTTATTTTTAATAAAAGGTTTAAAGCTTTTATTTAATTCCTTTGATTAATGTGTAAAAAAAATATTATTTTAGGAATAGATGGCATTCCTTATGAATTGATGAATAACTTGGCAAATAAAGGAATTATGCCTAACTTTAATGAATTAAAGAAAAATTTTGTTTTTAAAAAATTAAAATCTTCTATTCCACATATTTCATCTGTTTCATGGAGCTCAATAATAACAGGTGTCAATCCGGGAGAACATGGGATCTATGGGTTTACGGAGATTATTGATAAGACTTATTCGTTGAGTTACCCTAATTTTAATGCTTTAAAATCTAAACCTTTTTGGCAGATTAATCCATCAAAATCAAATGTAATCATTAACGTGCCAGCAACGTATCCTGCTAAAAAATTAAATGGTATCCATATTGCTGGATTTGTAGCTCTTGATTTGGAAAAAGCGATTTATCCCCAGGAGATTCTTAACATATTAAGGAAGGAAAAATACCAGATTGATGTAAATACAAAATTAGCTCATCAACAATCTATCGAGATGTTTTTTAATGAATTATTTAGCGTATTAGCCACTCGAAAAAAAATCTATGAAATCTTCTGGGACAAATATAAATGGGATAATTTTATGTTTGTAATAACAAGTAGTGATAGACTTGGACATTTTTTATGGCAAATATACGAGGATCAGAACAACGATTACCATTCACGGTTTTTAGAGTTTTTCAGAGAAATTGATAATATTATCGGGGATATATGTGAGAGACTAACAGATAACGATACCTTTATTATATTATCTGATCATGGAATGGAGAGAATCAATCAAAATGTTAATTTAAATAGGTTTTTAGAAGAAGAAAAATTTCTTCACTTATCAGACAATTTAAAAAATTATAATCGGATTAAAAATACAACAAAAGCATTTATACTAGATCCCGGAAGAGTATATCTAAACAGTATAGATAAATATCCTAATGGGTTGATCAAGAAACACGAAGAAAAGGAAATCATAGAAGAATTAAAAGAATTATTTTACAGTTTGAAATTTAAGAACAAAAAAGTAATAAAAAAAGTACATACTAAACACGAAATATATCACGGTAAAAGCTTTGAGAAAGCGCCTGATTTAGTACTAATTGAAAATTCAGGTTTCAGATTAAAAGGAGCTATCGGAAAAAATCAAATTTTTGAAAAAGATATATTTACGGGAAAACATAATGACAAAGCATTTTTATTAGTGAATAAGGAAATTGAAATAGAAAAACCAAGTGTTGAAAATATTGTTGAATTTTTAAATTGAGAGGTTAGAAAAATGGAAGGTTATCACAATTCAGATAAAACTTGTTGGAACTGTCCTGCTGCGAAATTAATGGGAAATATTGATTTTAGAGCTTGTGGTCAAGCAAGAGATTTCAAAAGTGGTCAAACAAATCAGGAAGAAGTAGTTATTGAATGTAGAAGAAGACCTGGTTTAGGATATTTTGAACCTAATATTACATTTGAACAATGTCCAGAATGGGTTCCTATGAAATATGGATTAATGTTAAAAAATATGAGAGTAATGATCCTCGGAATAGATGGCTACTTAGGATGG